>OHLK01000438.1_pt1 | contig 9159 bp, 8 predicted proteins | sample 1569041 | NCBI WGS metagenome assembly OHLK01 (sample SAMEA3879573, study PRJEB24766) | human gut metagenome | biome: human-associated habitat; feature: feces | place: USA | collected 1985/1987 | reverse complement strand
TCCGCAAGTCGGAAACTTTATCTAGTTGTCCTTTTGGTCTTCTTTTGTTGGCGTTTCAGTCTCCTTCGGTTCATCACCATGGACGCCGGTGTACTTGAACCGGCGGATCTTCTGTGTAGCCGTCTTTTCGAAATTGTCTTTAACGACCTCTACAGTATTGACCTTGGACGATTTGCCCACATGCTTGTTCACGTAGTCCAGCACGGCCTTCTTCTTGGCCTGGAGGTTCTCGAAGAACTTGTCCTCTGTAGCCTGGTCCCAGTTGAGGACGTTGTCGTCGAATTTCACGAGGGCGATGAGTTTGCCGTCCCTCTCCATGACTAGAGACTCGTTTACTCCGCCGAAGTGGTTGATTACCTGTTCGATTTCTTCAGGATAAATGTTTTCGCCGGAAGGTCCCAGAATCATGTTGTTCAGACGACCTTTTATATAGAAACGTCCTTTCTCATCCATGCAGGCCAGGTCATTGGTCCTGAACCAGCCGTCTGCAGTGAAGGCTTTCCTGGTACGTTCCGGGTCTTTGTAGTAACCGAGCATCACGTTCGGCCCTTTGGCCACGATTTCACCTTCTCCTGTCTCAGGATTGATGTTGTCGAGTCTGAGTTCTACATTCTTTACGGTGTAACCGATTGAGCCTGGGGCTCTTGTCTTTCCTACTGTAAAACTGAGCAGCGGGGATGTCTCTGTCAATCCGTATCCGACTGCATATGGGAAACCTGCTCTGAGGAGGAAGGTCTCTACCTCTGTGTCAAGTTTGGCGCCTCCGATTCCGAAGAATGAAAGATGGCCTCCGAATGTCTTTTTAAGTTTTAATCCTATGATCTTGCACATCAGCAAGTTCATGTGTGTATTCATCCAGCTGAGTACACGGCTCTTCTTGATGGTCGGGACGATGCTGCTTCTGTAGATTTTTTCAATGATGAGCGGGACCGAGAGCATCGTGGTCGGCTTCACTGCCTGGATGGCTTTCAGAAGCAGTGCCGGTACCGGCGGCTTGGACATGTAATAGACGCAGGCGCCGACATACATAGGGTAGAGTACTCCCAATGTCAATTCCAGTGTGTGTGACATCGGCAGAATCGAGAGCCAGCGGTCTTTTTCGTTTCTCGGCTGCGCGTGGAAGCAGGATGCGACGCAGGATGTGAGGTTCCTGTGGCTCAGGACCACTCCTTTTGCGTTGCCTGTCGTGCCTGAAGTGTAGATTATCGTGGCGATGTCATCCGGCATAGGCATGGCAACTTTTCCGTCGCAGGTGAATTTGTCATTGTCCTGCTTTATGAATTCAAATGTTTCTATGTCAATGACAAGAGTGAGTTTGTCAATGCATTCACGGCTTACATTCGGCAGCAGTTTTTTGGAAACGAACAGAACTTTGGACTCTGAATGATTCAGTATGTTCGTCACCTCGTTTGCTGATGATTCCGGCAGAATAGGAATTGCGATTCTGCCGAAGGGAACTGTGGCGAAGAAAGCGACGGTCCACTCAGGCATGTTCTGTGACAATATGGCGACTTTATCCGAGGCTCCGATTCCGAATTGGGTGAGCTGTTTGGACAGGCTGTCGCACTGTACCTTGAAGCCGGCATAGGTGTATTCCTTGTCTGTGTCAATGACTTTGGAGACTCTGTTGTTCGCGTACCTTATTGTGGAATAATCGTAAAGCTTTCCTAGAGTGTCGATGTAAGATTCTCTGAATGAATTGCTTTTCTTGTAGAATTTCATGCTGTGTCTTTGATTTGGTGAAAGCCTGACGTTCATTGACTTTCACACTGTACATAAAGTGGACGCAAAGGTAAGGATAATGTCTGGATGTTTCATGCCACAAAAAGGAGGATGGATGTTCTAAAACAGACAAAATCCGGCATCTATATGATAAATTTTGTCTATTTTTGTGTGTTATATGTGACTTGGGTTTCTCAAGTGCCCGGAATATCAGACAACTTGCGGAACTTGGATATATGGTTTTTTTAGGATTGGAATGAAGTACGAGGATATAATTTCAGCATTCGGGGTCAATTATCTCAAAGGTGAGATCTCCAAGGTGTGGGTGGGGGAGAAGTTCTGTCTTCTGGACAATCTGGAGGATAACGGTGAAAGTAATGACCCCGATGTCATTGATATGCCCAGACTTAGGTTTCCGGTGAAGGTAACATTGACCTTCTGTATTTTCTGCAAGCGCGGGCGCATTTCCTCGAGGATCCAGCAGCGGGATTATGTCGCGGAGAATGTGGAGCTTTCTGAGGACTGCATTGTCATTTTTGTGGCTGTGGATTCGGAATATATCATGACTGAGATCCGCGGTCCTCACGGGCGTAGTCTCAGGCAGTGGGTGTTGCATAATCAGGAGCCGACTCTTGTCAGTATTGATGAGGATGAGGCTCTGAATTTCGAGAAATTGTGCCAGTCTCTCAAGTTTATTGTAAAGAATTCTGATTCTGAGACTTCCGACGGTATTCTGTCCGGTTTTACCTATATTTTCGCAAGTCTGCTTCTGAAGTGGCGCAAGAGGTCCACTGATGATTGCGCCCATGATGACTCTTTGCCGGACGGCGGTCTGGTCTATACCCGTGAGCGGGAAGTCCTTTTCCGTTTCCAGTCGGACATCCATAATTTTTCCCGCAAGGACCGTTCCGTGGGTTTCTATGCCCGTCGTCAATGCATTTCTGAGAAGCATTTTTCCCGTCTTGTCAAGAAGGCCTCAGGATGCAAGCCTCTGGACCTTATTCGTGATTATGTCATTCTGGATGCCAAGAGTCTTCTCCTCTCCGGCAAGTATTCTATCAAGCAGGTCTCTGAAATGCTAGGTTTCCAGAATCATTCCTTCTTCACCCGTTTCTTCCGCACATCTATCGGCAAGACCCCCGGCGAATTCATGCTGGACGAGTAACTAGAAATATCCACATGACACGTTTTCGGAGGCTATGTGCTTTTTTTTTGCCCCTCTTGACAGCAGCCTGTTCTGGTCTTCGCATCCTTCTTTAGGAGACTACGTATTTCTTCGACCCACTTGACAACAACCTGTTCTGGCCTTCGCATCCTTCTTTAGGCGGCTACGTGTTTTTTCGACCCTCTTGACAGTATATCGATTCGCTAAATGCTTGGTAATCAGATGTTTACTGTGTTCTTGTGCTGCCAAGAGGTGCTTTCAAAAGGGGATCTTGGCAGGGGTTGGAATGCTCCTTTGTTTGTGTAACGTGTTGCTGTAGAATGAGTTATGCCCGTTTGCTGCCTGCTGATGTCCTGCCAAGAGGGTCGAAAACTATAGAAGTTGGCGAAGGATTTGTCTGTTTATTCCGACAAGGCGGGATAATGTAGGAAATGACAGACGGTATCGTTTTTTCATCATAGACGCAAGCGATATTTTTTCTTCTATGGACAGTTCTGTAAGCTGCTTCTTGCGAAAGTGGTTGAGGATGAGTGTGTTCCTTGATTCGCACAGTTCTTCGTCAGAGTAATGGAATTTAGATAGGATACCTGTATCTTGTTCGATTATCAAATCATTGTTCTTAGTTATGTGGTATATAAGTTGGGCAGGTTTTCCGAATATTATTTCGACATCCTTATATTCAGTGTATTCTCCGGGAAAGATCAGACCGTTGTTGTTTATTCGCCAACCGTCCGGGAATGATCCATGACTGTGAGTTATTGATCTGAGCCTCTCTCTTCCAATATTCTTTACGATGTCCCAGACTTCTTGCCTGAATATTCTGGAACCGAAATACAGACAGGCAGAACTCCATCTATATTCTGTCGGAGAGATAAGCAATCCGGCGGATATCGGATTTCTAAGCACATATGCAATGGCATTGACGCAATACTCTGGATCTGACATACACTTGAATCCAATGTCAGCTCCTTTAAGGCTTCGTTCTTTTCCATATGTGATTTTCAGATAATTGCCGATCAGAAGTTTGTAATATCGCATGAATGAGATGCCTTCTTCTTCAGAACTGTCAATGACAAAGTGAACGTGGTTTCCCATCAGGCAGAAAGCGAGAATCCGGATATTGTCGAATTTTAATTTGCAAAGTCCGATAGCATTCATTCCATAAGTGAAGTCCTGGTCAGACGTGAAAATGAGTCCTTTCTTTAGGCCGTTGGTACAGAAATGATAGAGCATGTCGTTTTTGTACAAAGTAAGCTGTTGTAAACCATTTTCAAAAAATGAAATTGGTTTTTCTATAAAAAATGCGTCGGGGGTGCTTGTATATGGGTTTTGTCAATGACATTAGACGGAAAAATGTTGCAGTTGAGGGCTGATTACTGTTTTTCGGTAAGCGTCTCAGCAGTTATTTTTTTGCAATATGAACCATTTGCGCATCCTTTCATTGACATAACCGCTCATGGTCTCAGCAGTTACGTATTGCAACATGAACCCCGAAAGCTATCTGTCTGACTTTCGGTAAGCGTGTCCTGAGTTACGTCTTGACGCGTTGCCAGTGGTTCCGAACTTTCGACCCTCTTGACAACAACCTGTTCTGGCCTTTGCATCCTTCTTTAGTAGGCTACGTATTTCTTCGACCCTCTTGACAGCAGATGGATTAGCTAAATGATTGGTAGCCAGATGCTTACTGCGTTTCTGTAATGTCAAGGGGTGCTTTCAAAAGGGTGTCTTGGCAGGGGCTGGAATGCTCTTCTTTTTGTGCAACATGTTGATGTAGAATGAGTTATGTCCGTCTGCGGACTGCTGATATCCTGCCAAGAGGGTCGAAAAATAATGTGCTTCAGTGGTTTGTTCAGTTTCTGCCGGTGCTTCCTGTGCCAATTCATATGGCCAGTTTCTGCTGAGGCCGTCGGTGCCCATTCGTCGGTGCCACAGAAAAAACATCCGAGTGGCCAGGTGCGATACCTGGCCACCCAGAGGAGACTGTCTTATAAGTCAAACATCCCTCAGTGAGAATAGAGAATCCGCTTCTGGCCCTTGTAAAGGGGTACGGAGTATTTTAGTAACGTGAAAAAAAATAACCTGCCTCAGATTAGGAGAAGATTCCCTTAGATGATGCAGGTTATTTCTTGAAGGATACTAAACTTCCGCCACAGAACGTCTATCCTAGAACCTTGGTCATGACGCGTGAAAGCTGGTCTGTGCAGGATGTACCGCGGCCATGACAATCGACACCGGCAAGAATGCGGGCAACGTCCGTTGCGGCCATACCCTCGACAAGACGGCCGATAGCCCTGAGATTACCCTCACAGCCACGGACATAGGCCAGGTTGTGAACCTTGCCGTCAATAATGTCAAAGTCAATCTGACGTGAGCAGACCAGGGCACTTGTAGCCGCAGTGATATGACGCACGCCATCATTGACAGTATCACTCAAAATCTTGAAATCGTCTCCTTTATTTTCCATATCATCAATTGGTTATAAAATTCCACACAACGGGGAAAACCCCGAATAATCGTTAAGTAAGCATGAAGCATAAGTTGGTAAAGATTTGTGAAGGATTTTCGAGGATAGATTTCTTTTCGAAGAAGGAGTGTACTGGACGTACACGACTGATGAGAGAAGGAATATAGACCGAAAAGACAAGCAAAGATTACCAAGTTATTTTTTAAGGATTACCAAGTAATTATACTCAGTCCCTGCCCGTGGCAAACCGGGACGTCAATCAAGACCGGGTACTACGTCAGCGCTTTTTCCTGAAAAATTCAGACACTACACTGCCGCACTCGTCAGCCATGATACCTGACGACACCTCCGTCTTCGGATGAAGTAGGGACGGGGAAAAACGGGAATAGCCGCGTTTCGGATCAGACGCACCATAGACAATCCGGCCTATCTGGGCCCAAGCTGAAGCTGCAGCACACATCGGACAAGGCTCCACGGTCACGTATAAAGTGCAGTCATTGAGATACTTACCTCCCATAGCTTCAGTCGCTGCCGTCAATGCAATCATCTCTGCATGGGCAGTGGGATCATGAAGCCTTTCCGTCATATTATGACCTTTGGCGATTACACGCCCCTTGAAAGCAATTACGGCACCGATAGGAATCTCGTCCTCGGACTCCGCCTCCCTGGCTTCGCGCAAGGCCTCCTTCATGAATTTTTCATCAAGTTCAGCCATGACCTAGTCTCTACGCGCGATACCTATATAATAAAGCAGGGTAGCCAATGAACTGACGGCAGCTATCACGTAAGTATATGCAGCCCACTTCAATGCATCTATTGCCATCGGTCTGGTCTCATAGTCGGTGATGCCGGCAGTCTCAAGCCATCTCACCGCACGTGCACTGGCATTGATCTCGACAGGAAGAGTCACGAAACTGAACAGTGTCGTCATGGCAAAAAGAGCGATTCCGAGCCAAAGGAGTGCAGGGAAAGTATTGACGACAAGAATACCGATGAGAAGAATCCACTGCATGATGTTGCTGGCGAAAGAAACAACAGGAACAAGGGCGGTGCGCAATTTCAGAGGAGCATAGCCGACAGAATGCTGGACGACGTGGGCAGCCACGGCAGCCGCAGCCACAGAACGGCCAAAATAAACAGATTTGCTGAGGTTTACAGTCTTTGTTGCCGGATTGTAATGGTCGGTAAGCTGACCTTCTATGCACTCCACCTTGACATCATAAATGCCATTGTCATGCATCATCTTCATAGCAATCTCCGCACCCGACATATCTGAGCGCAAAGACACTTTCGAATACTTTTCAAATCTGCTCTTCAACATGAACTGGACGAGCATGCCGGCAAACATAAGCAGAATAAAAAAACTCCAATATCCCATAATTTTCAAATTTCGATTCCGGAACTGACCGGAACAATTGTTAATAACCCGTCCGGAATGGAACCGGACCATATTTCCATGCACCACATGGGTGCAGATAAACCAGCCCTGAACAAATCAAATAGCAGACCACTGCGAAGATAGCATAAAAAATATTCCCTCACTCAGATAATTTTGGTATTTTTGCATCATAAAAAGGGAAAAATGAAACGCCGGGCGGACCGGCACATATTTCAGGACAATGCTGAAGGAAAATGATTTTTCACGACTGGAACTAAGACTTGGAGCCTGTCGTGACAACTATAGATATTTCAGGGGGCTTCTAGAGCCGACGACCAAACTTCTGGTACTCGTAAAGGCCAATGCATACGGGCACGGAGCAGTGGAATTTGCAGCGATGATGCAAAAGGAAGGAGCTGATTACCTGGCAGTTGCATACCCGATAGAAGGCATGGAGCTACGCCGTTCAGGTATAAGTCTCCCGATACTCGTACTCACCGCGGGAACGGACTACTACAACGAAATCATTGACAGCAGACTGGAGCCCGGAATCCCGAACATCTACTCACTCCGCATCCTCTGCGACACCTTGGAGAAAAGGGGAATCACCGACTTTCCGATACATATAAAGTTGGATACCGGCATGCACCGACTGGGGTTCATGACAAGCGAACTGCAGGAACTGACAGACTTTCTGAAAGACTGCAAATATGTCAGAGTCAAGTCGATCTATTCACACCTTGCCGCAGCAGAAGACCCGGAATCGGACGATTTCACACTCGGTCAGATAAAAATGTTCGAGGCCAATGCCGAAAGGATAATCTCGGAAATCGGATACAGGCCAATGCTGCACATCCTCAACTCTGCAGGAATAGAGAGATTCCCGGCCTATCAGCACGACATGGTGCGTCTCGGTATCGGAATCTATGGAATCAGTGCACTGAGAGACGTTAAACTCTCTCCTGTCGCATCATTAAAATGCAAAGTTCTGCAAGTCAAGCATTTGCTTCCGTCAGACGGAACCATCGGATATGGCCGTCACGGGCAGATCGCACCAGAAGGAACCGATATCGCCACGATACCGGTAGGATATGCGGACGGCATTGACAGACATCTCGGCTGCGGAAGGGCGTCATTCTCACTCAACGGCCATAGGGTACCGACCATAGGGAATATCTGCATGGACATGTGCATGCTCGATGTGACAGGCACAAATGCAAAACCCGGAGACACGGTCACCATTTTCGGTGAAGACCCGACTGTCTCCGAGCTGGCTGATATCTTGGGAACGATTCCATACGAGATTATGACAAGCATCCCGAGAAGAATCGACCGCGAAATAATCAAATAACGGAAATAACTTGAAAAGTCGGATTCTATAACATCAGGCCCTGCTTGACGTTCTCTGCCACTTCAGCACCCTTGAGATGCTCGAGAATCGCGAGAGCGAAAGGCACTGCACAGCCCGCACCGCGTCCTGTGATGAGATTTCCGTCCGCAACGGCTGGTTTCTGTTCATAGATTCCCCCACGCGCTATAGGAGCATCCTCGAAACCGTCGAAGCATGTGAAATGCTTGCCGGCAAGGCTCGGCAACTGTGAAACAACCAGTCCGGGAGCAGCACATATTGCAGCGACAGTACCACCTTCAGCATAGTGGAGTCTCATGAAATTGATGATTTCAGAACTCTCAGCAAGATGCTTGGTTCCAGGCATACCGCCGGGGAAGATAATCGTGTCCAACTCATCGGTACCGTCGAGTTGGACACCGGCTTTGAACTCATCATAGGTCATGTCCGCCACAATAGTGGCCTTGTGCGATCCGGTTACGAATTTGTCGCGATGAATCGAGACAGTCTTTACATCTACGCCTCCCCTACGGAGGATGTCAAGTGGCGCAAGCGCTTCCATTTCCTCGAAACCGTTGGCCAGAAAAATATATACGCCTTTCATAATATAATTAAGTAACTAAGTAATCCTAAAGAATCAACATCAGAACGAAAGAATAGAGCATGAACGCCTCGAAATAAAGACGTCCCTTGCCGTCAGCATCCAGCATGACCTCTGTACTGTCCATTCTCACAAGTTTCGCAAGCCTTCTGGAGCTGGGCAGACTACGGCCGGCCCACTTCCTGATAATATTGCCGTCATTGAAATATACCGCTCCTCCATTTGACCTATTGAGCGAGATAAGCGTCTTGTAATCAGAATAATACACAGAGGTGAGCAATAGCATTGACTTATCCCTTTCGAGACCGGCATGGGCAATTTCCGACGCGAATGAGTCAGGTGTTCCGGCAACGAGCAGAAGCGGCACGAATCCAGCTTCTGCAGCATCGGAAAGGACTCTGGCGGCATTGTCCCAATTCTTCGGTTTCATTCTGGCAGGTTCCGGCACCGATATGGTCATTACGAGCCCGTCAGCCGCGAG
>OHLK01000430.1_pt1 | contig 9254 bp, 5 predicted proteins | sample 1569041 | NCBI WGS metagenome assembly OHLK01 (sample SAMEA3879573, study PRJEB24766) | human gut metagenome | biome: human-associated habitat; feature: feces | place: USA | collected 1985/1987 | reverse complement strand
TCGGAAATTTCCCGCTCACTGAAGGCCTTGGCGCGTGAGCTGGATGTGCCGGTACTGGCGCTGTCACAGCTGAGCCGTAGTGTTGAATCGCGTCAGGTTAAGCGTCCCATGCTCAGTGACCTGCGTGAATCCGGTTCTCTGGAGCAGGATGCGGATATCGTAGCATTCCTGTACCGCGAGGATTACTACAATCCGGAAACGGAAAACAAGCATACCGAGCTGATTATTGCTAAGCATCGTAACGGTCCGGTAGATACCGTTAATCTGTTCTTCCAAAAGCAGTTTACCAAATTTGTCGGCTTTACAAAGCGCGAAAGCTGAGAAAAAAATACAGCGATATAATAAAAGTCCCGGGATTTTAACATCTCGGGACTTTTTGAGTATTGCATGGAGCATTGCCTGATGGGGGTTAAAAGCGTGAAATTTATTCTCTTGGCAAAAGATTTTTTCTGATAAGTGTAAAAAAGCTTACAAGGAAGCTGCGAAGAAAAACCGAATATTTTACCTAAAATCAACAAAAAATGTTCATAAAGCTTGCGATAAGACGCGGAAAATGATATGATATTTATGCAACAAAGTGTAGTGAAGAATCTGAAGGTAATATCTGTGGCTTTCAGATGTTTTTTCATGAATAAAATTGTCTTGGGAGGCATACAAAAATGATTGATCGTTATACTCATCCTGAAATGGGTAATATCTGGACACTCGAAAATGAATTCCGTACCATGCTGAAGGTAGAAATTCTGGCTTGCGAGGCTATGAACAAACTGGGCATTGTGCCTGACGAAGCGCTGAAGGATATTCAGACGAAGGCTGACTTCCGTCTGGACCGCATTAAGGAAATTGAAGCAGTTACCAACCATGATGTTATTGCTTTCCTGACTAATGTGGCTGAGTATGTAGGCGATGCGTCCAAATACATTCACAAAGGCCTGACATCCAGCGACGTAAAGGATACTGCACTGTGCTACATGACCGTACAATCCGCAGACCTGATTATGCGTCATCTGGTAAACTTCCATGAAATTCTGCGCCGTCGTGCCGCTGAATTCAAATATACCGTTATGATCGGCCGTACTCACGGCATCCACGCAGAACCGATGACCTTCGGTATGAAATTCCTGCTGTGGTCCGCTGAAATCGAGCGTGACATCGAACGTCTGAAACAAGCGCGTGAAATGATGGCAGTCGGCAAGCTGTCCGGTGCTGTAGGCACTTACTCCAACATTGATCCGTTTGTTGAAAAATATGTCTGCGAAAAGCTGGAGCTCACTCCGGTACGCCTGGCAACTCAGGTTATCCAACGTGACCGTCATGCACATTTCATGACTACTCTGGCAATTATCGGTTCCTCTCTGGATAAGATGGCAACCGAAATCCGTAACCTGCAGCGTACCGATATCCGTGAAGCTGAAGAATATTTTGCACCCGGCCAAAAGGGTTCTTCCGCTATGCCGCATAAACGTAATCCTATCACCTGCGAAAAGGTTTCCGGTATGGCTCGCCTGCTGCGCGGCTATGCAGTAGCAGCTCTGGAGGATGTAACCCTGTGGCATGAACGCGACATCTCCCATTCTTCCGTAGAACGCGTTATTCTGCCGGACGCAACTATTGCTCTGGATCATATGCTGCGTAAATTCTCCAACATCATTGACAAGCTGCTGGTATATCCTGATGCAATGATTGCCAACATGAACAAAACCGGCGGCCTGATTTTCAGCCAAAACCTGCTGATTGCTCTGGTTACCAAAGGTGTACTGCGTGAGGACGCTTACAAGTGGGTACAACGCAACGCTATGGCACGTTGGCTGCAAGGCGCTGACTTCAAGACCAACGTTGAAGCTGACCCGGATATCAAAAAATATCTGACCGACGAAGAGGTTGAGCATTGCTTCGATCCGAAACCGATGCTGCGCCACGTTGACGAGATTTTTGCTAGATTTGGTTTATAATTTTGATAAGGAGTGACTGCTAATGTCATCTGTTGTAGTTTTAGGCGCCCAATGGGGCGATGAGGGTAAAGGTAAAATTGTTGACTATTTGGCGCAAAAGGCTGACGCTGTAGTTCGTTACAGCGGCGGCTCCAATGCAGGCCATACCGTTGTAGTTAACAACATTAATTATAAGCTGCGTCTGCTGCCCTCCGGCGTACTGTTTAATGATAAGACTAACGTTCTGGGCAATGGCGTTGTAATCAACCCCGGCGTTGTGCTGGCTGAAATCGCCGGCATGAAGGAAAAGGGCATTGATTGCAGCAATCTGGTTATCTCTGACCGTGCACACGTTGTTCTGCCGTATCATCAACGTCTTGATGAGCTGCAGGAGGAAGCACTGGGCAATCACAAAATCGGCACCACCAAAGGCGGCATCGGCCCCTGCTACATGGATAAGGTTGCTCGCGTAGGCATCCGTATCTGCGATCTGATGGAGCCCGAAACCTTTGCTGATAAGCTGAAGGTTAACTTGGAAGCAAAAAATGCTATTATCACCAAAATTTACGGTGCAGAACCGTTTGACTATGATACCGTACTGAAGGAATATCTGGCTTATGCAGAAGAGCTGCGTCCGTACGTTGCCGATACCGGCGTTGTTATGGATGAGCTGTTCAGCGCCGGCAAAAACGTTCTGTTTGAAGGCGCACAGGCTACTTTCCTCGATATTGACCATGGTACCTATCCGTATGTTACCAGCTCCAACCCGACTGCAGGTAATGCCTGCACCGGCAGTGGCGTAGGTCCCCGCTTCATCGATCATGTTGTCGGCGTAGTTAAGGCTTATACCACCCGCGTTGGTGAAGGCCCCTTCATCACCGAGCTGCTGGATACCGACGGCCCCGGCAACCAAATCCGCGAAACCGGCCATGAATACGGCACTGTAACCGGTCGTCCGCGTCGCTGCGGCTGGCTGGATGCTTTCATGCTGCGTTACAGCGCACGCCTGAACAGCCTGGATTATCTGGCAATTACCCGTCTGGATATCCTCGACCAAATGCCGAAGATTAAAATGTGCGTTGGCTACAAGATTGGCGATGAGGTTCTCAAACGCATTCCTGCAAGCCTGAACGTTTTGGCTAAGGTTGAGCCGATTTTCGAAGAGTTCGACGGTTGGATGACCGATATCAGCGGCATCCGCAACTATGACGAGCTGCCTGAAAACGCTAAAAAATATCTGGCTAAAATCAGCGAGGTATCCGGTGTTGAGCTGGGTATTATCTCCGTTGGTCCTAACCGTGAGCAGACCATCGTTCTGAAAGAGCTGCTGTAAGCTTAGGCTGCTGAAAAAACAGCAAAAATATTTAAAAAAGTACTTGACTTTCCTTGTGTTAGTCTGTATACTATTAATGTTGCTAATTTATGGCGACAAATGATTCACTAGCTCAGTTGGTAGAGCACCTGACTTTTAATCAGGGTGTCCCGAGTTCGAGTCTCGGGTGGATCACCAACGAAAATATGCCGTTCTTCGAAAGAAGAACGGCTTTTTTGTATTTGCGGGTACAAATTCCGGCAAAACAGAATATAGTCCTGAAAATTTCCTCCTTGCTAATCAATTCCTGCGGTAGTAATATGTAAGTGATAAGCAAAAATTTTACAGACTTTTTCGGAGGTGCTTTGATGAAAATAGTAGTTATGGAGCCGTTAGGCGTAAAGATGGAGCAGATTAATGCCTTGGCAGCGCCGTTGCAGGCTGCAGGCCATGATTTCGTTTATTATACCGCAAAGGCAACAGACCAGACGAAGCTGCTGGCGCGTGTGCAGCAGGCCGATATTATCATGCTGGCCAACCAGCCGCTGAGTGCGGAGATTATCAACGCCTGCCCTAATTTGAAAATGCTTTCCGTGGCCTTTACCGGCGTAGACCATATTGCGCTGGCTGCCTGCCGTGAGCGCGGAATTTTAGTGTGCAATGCCGCAGGCTATTCCACCAATGCGGTAGCAGAGCTGACCTTCGGTTTGGCTATCAGCGTTATCCGCAACATCGTTCCCTGTGATGCACGCTGCCGTCAGGCAGGAACGAAGGATGGCCTGGTAGGCTTTGAGCTTTTTGGCAAGACCTTCGGCGTAGTGGGCACCGGTGCGATTGGCAGCAGAGTGGCGAAGATTGCCGCTGCCTTTGGCTGCAGGGTGCTGGCCTACAGCCGTACTCCGAAGGCAGAGCTGCAGGCTGACGGTGTAAGCTATGTAAGTCTGGATGAGCTTTTGGCTGCCAGCGATTTTGTCAGCCTGCATGTGCCGCTGACGGACGCAACCCGCGGACTGATTAATGCCGAGGCTATTGCCAAGATGAAGCCGACGGCCGTACTGCTGAATACTGCGCGCGGTTCTGTTGTGGATAGCGAGGCGCTGGCACAGGCGCTGAACGAAGGAAGATTGGCCGGCGCAGGTATTGATGTGTTTGAGGGCGAGCCGCCGATTGCACCGGAGCATCCGCTGTGCCATGCAAAGAACACCGTGCTGACACCGCACGTGGCCTTCGCCAGCGCCGAAGCACTGGCTGCACGTGCCGATATCGTTTTTGCCAACATCGAAAAATGGCTGGCAGGAGCACCGCAGAACGTAATTAAGTAAAAACACTATGAAAAGGCTCAATAATTTATATTATTCCAATAGAATAAAAGAGCTTTTGGCAGAACTGCAGACAGCGGGAACAACGCTGGTTGTTGCGCCCATGGGCTACGGCAAAACGCTGGCTGTGCAATACTTTTTGCGGGAGCAGGAGCGCTGCGGCAAAAAGGTGCTGCGCCAGAGTATTTACGGCGCCGGTGCCGAGGCCTTCTGGCAGGGAGTGTGCCACAGCTGGCAGGGTACGGAGCTTGGCGCTGCGCTGCTGCAGCAGTCTTTGCCTGCCGATGCCAACGCAAGAACGCTGGTGCTGGAGCTGTTTCGTCAGCTGTTGCCGCAGGAGCCTGTCTATTGGTTTATAGATGATTTGCATCTGCTGGAGAGCAGCGAGGCGATTGATTTTCTCTTTGCTCTGAGCAAGGCAGGCTTTGCTGATTTGCACCTGCTGCTGGTAAGCAGAGGGCAGATTTTTGACGGCAGCCGTCTGCTGGAGCTGGGACGTAAGGTCTTTTGCCTTGATAAGCATGACCTGGCACTGCAGCGTGACGAGCTGGCGGAATACAGCAGCAGATGCGGCCTGCAGCTTACAACGCAGCAGCTGGATGCTTTGCATGAGGCCTGCGAGGGCTGGTTTTCCGTTACCTATCTTAACTTTTTGAACTACGACAGGTATCAGCGCTTTTGCCTTGATACAGGCAGCGTTTATGAGATGATTGCCGACGTACTGCTGCGGCCGCTGCCGTCGGAGCAGCAGCGCTTGCTGCTGCTTATGGGGCAGCCGGAGGAATTTACGCCGGAGCAGGTGGCCTATGCCTACGGCACAAGCTGCAGAGAGTCTGTAAGCAGACTGCTGGAATGCAACGCCTTTATTATCAGGCTGGCCAACGGCAGACTGCGCTGTCACCATATGCTGAAGCAGGCAACACGCCATGCCTTCGGCCTGCTGCCGGAGGCTGAGCAGCAAATGTACTTCCGTCGCTTGGGACAATGGTACGCGCAGCAGAGGGAGTACGAGGAAGCGCTGGACTGGCTATACCGCGGCCGTGATTTTGACGGCCTGCTGGCTGCAGTGCAGCAGCTGCGCGACTGGTCGATGCGACCGCAGCACAGGCAGCATCTTTTCGACTGGCTGCGCGAATGTCCGCCGGAAATCTTGTGGCAGTATCCGCAGGCGGTGCTGATTATTATGCGCCGCATGTTTTCGCTGAACATGGTGCCGGAAATGCTGCAGGTTAAGGAATGGTACGTGACGGCGCTGGAGCGCAATACTGCCCTCAACCAGCGTGAGCGCGATAATTATTACGGCGAGCTGGAGGTTATTCTGAGCTTTTTGGCCTTCAACAGCATTACCGGTATGAGCGAGCATCACAGGCGTGCCTACAAGCTGCTGAGCGGTGCTCCGCAGACGCTCAGCAAGCAGGGCATCTGGACCTTCGGCGCGCCCAGTGTTCTGGGGCTGTATTTGCGCACGGGCTGCAGTCTGCGGCAGACGGTGGAGGATATGCAGGAGTGTATGCCACCGTACTATCTGCTGAGCGGCTGGCACGGTGCCGGTGCGGCCGAGCTGACGGAGGAAGAAGCACTTTTGCTGCAGGGACGCATCGATGAAATGGATATGCCTCTGCAGAAGGCGTATTATCAGGCGGAAAAGCATGGGCAGGAGTGCATTACTATCTGCTGTGATTTTCTGGAGATGCAGCGCGATCTTTTCCGAGGCGTTTACAGCATTAAGGCGGAGGCCTACAGCCGCCATCAGTGGCAGCTGCAGCCCTGGAAGCAGAGCATGCTGCTGAATACTGCCGATATGTGCGCCGGCTTTTACTATGCATTGCTGGGCAAGCCGGAATATATCCCAAGCTGGCTGACGGACGGAAACGGACAGCAGCCTTCGGTGCTTTATCCTGCGCGTCCCTGCCGCAACTATATCAGCGCCCAGTGCCTGCTGGCACAAGGGCAGTATACGGAGCTTTTGGTGCGCTGGTCCGACTGGGAGCAGGAATGCCGTCCCTACAGTAATTTTTTGTGCCTGCTGTATTTGCAGGTGCAAAGGGCGGCGGCCTTTGCCGGCAGAGGCGATGTAACGAGCTGCCGCGCTTCGCTGAAGCAGGCGCTGGCAATGGCTGAGGCGGATAAGCTTGTGCTGCCGTTGGCGCAGAACATAGCGCTGTTGCGTCCGTATCTGGAGCAGTAGCTGCAAGGTGAATGTTCAGCAGCGGCGGCAGCGGCGCTGCACCTGGGGCAGCAGCTGGAAGCGGGCCGGGGACAGATTATGTCCGCACGCTTTGCCGAAGCAGGCCTGCAGGAGCTGACGGAGCAGGAGCTGCAGATAGCGCAGTTGGCGGCGGCACGCCATACGAACAGGGAGATTGCGCAAAGATTGTCGCTGTCGGAGGGGACGATTAAGCAATATCTCAATAAAATTTTTGCCAAGCTGCAGATTGATGCGGCGGCCAAAAATAAAAGACATCAGTTGGAGCGCTTTTTCCCCAACTCTTAACTAAAGGTTACTTATAGTTAATATTGACCCGGTATATACTGTAAATGAAGAAGTATATGCCGGGTCTTTTTATATCCGGCGGTTAGGAGGCGGAAAAATGAAACGGCTGAAGGTTGCGCTCGGGGCGTGCCTGGCAATGCTCGTGGCTTTTACGGCATTGGCGTGGGCGGCGACGCAGTACAAAACAACTATTAAGGTAAACGGTACCAAGCTGAATGTGCAGCGCTATGTAGAGGGCAAGGGGCCTATGAAGGATAAGGCGGTGCTGCTCAACAAGGATAATAAGGTTGTTGTGCGCTGGAAGCAGCGCGAGCTGAAAAAATGGTACTATGACGGTGATAAATATTTCCGCTTTGTACCCTACAGCTATGATATGAAAAACCTGAAGCCGGGCAGATATCGCTTGGTAACGACCAGCAGCTTCGGCAAGGGCGGTGCGGTTAAAAAGACCGTCAACATCAGCTACAAGCCGCAGAGCAAGATGCAGTTCCGTGCGTCCAAGATTATCCGCAAGGGCAACGGCGATGTTTACCAGCGTCTGTATTTCAAAAAGAATAATTCCACAGGCAAGACCTGCTATGCCCAGATTTTCAATAAAAACAACAAGCTGGTCTATAGCACGAAATATAAGGCAAGAAATGCCAATCAGGATTTTGCCTTCAGCTGGAACGGCTGGGCGAGCGGCAACAGCGGCAAAAAATGTGCTAAGGGCATATATACTGTGAAGTATTGGATGGACGGCGTTAATCCCAAGACTGCCAGGTTCCGTCTGAGCATTTGAGGAGGGGAGCATAATGAAAGAAAAAATGATGCGTATTATCGTAGCTGTTATGCTTACCCTGCTGCTGTGCAGCCTGACGCTGCTGACAGGCGCCGCCTCCAAAAATGACTGGAAGAATACGGCAGGCTGCTATGTGTGGACCGAAAGCAGCCAGTATAATAACGGCGTGCTGAATATCAAGCCCTTGGGCGATGATAAATATCTTTACGAGCTGAAGGTTTTGCGTGGCAGTGAGGAAGAGGACAGTGCGGAGGATTTCGTTACTGCCGGCATTTTTGAAATCAACGAGGACGGCGACGGTATTGCCGAGGTGGATTACCAAAATAATGATACGGTGGAGCTGCGCTTTGTGCTGAAGGACAAGAGCATTACCGCCTATCAGGACGGACCGCTGCCGCTTGATGTTCAGGGTGAATACAGATTTAACGAGGACAGCTTTGATGTATCCGAGGCTGCTGCCGCTGCGCTGCTTGCCGGCCTGCCGGAAAAGCAGACAGGTCTGCCGGATGATGCCGATGATTATAAGCTGCTCTATGCGGAGGAGCCTGTGGACGGCTGGTTCTACCAGCTGACGGCGCTGGATGATGAGGGCGAGGTTATTGCCAAATTTTTGGTAGCTGCCGATTTGAGCGCTGTGTACCGCAACGATAAGGAGGATGAGGTAAGCCTTATTTACGGTGACCCGATCAATATGCTGGCTGCCAAAAGAGCACCGCTTGTAGAGGAGGAGGAGCTGGAAGGCCCTGCAATCGAAAGCGGCGAGCTGGAGGGTGACGAGGATGCACCCGACCTGCCTGCAACCGCAGCTTCCGAGCTTAGTCCGCTGGTGACGGTGGCTCCGGAGGAGGCCAGCCTGAAGGTGGGCGAGCGTACACGCATAGTTGCTTCACTGCCGGGCTGCGTAGGCTATAATGTAACGGATTTGCGTTCTTCCAATAGTGATATAGTGAAGGTGGACGGCGATGTGCAGCTTTTGGCTGTGAAGCCGGGAACTGCGACGATTACCGGCAAGCTGCTGTTGGAAAAGGGCGAAAAGGCCTTTATGACGCAGATTACTGCCTATGAGCCGAAGCTGGAGGCTCCGAATCTGCCGGCGCACTTGGGAATAGACGAGGCGCTGAAGCTGGAGGCCTACGTTGTGGGCGAGGCTGACGGCGTGACACCGGAGTGGAGCGTGAGCGATGAAAAAATTGCCGTTATCGAAGATGGCAAGCTGATCGGCAAGGCTGATGGCGTTGTTACAGTTACGGCAGTCCACGGCGAGATGAAGAGCCAATGGCCGGTGGCTGTGGGCACGGCAGAGCTGCCCGCTGCCGAGGATGAGGAAGAAAAAGAGCAGGCACCGCTCACCCTGACCGATATCGCTTCTGTCCTCTCCGACAGCGGACTTTCCGAGGAACAGACCGCCGTAATTGAG
>OHLK01000429.1_pt1 | contig 9283 bp, 7 predicted proteins | sample 1569041 | NCBI WGS metagenome assembly OHLK01 (sample SAMEA3879573, study PRJEB24766) | human gut metagenome | biome: human-associated habitat; feature: feces | place: USA | collected 1985/1987 | reverse complement strand
GCCATGCCACAAGCAAGCTTACGAAGGCTGAGGATTTGCTGAGTCTGAATACTTTGGGCTTTCGCGGTGAAGCCTTGCCCAGTATTGCCTCTGTTTCTAACTTTACGCTGCTTACCCGTCCGCAGAGCGAGGAATTCGCTACCTCTGTGCATATCGACGGCGGCGAAAACACGGAGGTTACGGCAAGCGGCGGCAGTACGGGTACTACCGTAATTGTGGAGAATCTGTTCTTTAACGTGCCTGCACGCCGTAAATTCCTGAAAACCGTAAGCACTGAAGGACGTTATATCAGCGAGCTTTTGACAAGGCTGGCGCTTTCGCGTCCTGATGTGCGTTTTAAGCTGGTGAACAATGATAAAGAGGTGCTCAGCACTCCCGGTGACGGAGATTTAGAGCATGCTATCAGAGCACTGTACGGCAAGAATGTTGCCGAAAATCTTTTGGAGGTATCGCTGAACGATCCTAAGGTAAGAGTAAGCGGCTTTATCGGCAAACCCACGCTGTTGAAGGGAACGCGCCAGTGGCAGACGTTCTTTGTCAACGGACGCTGCATCGGCAGCAAGATGCTTTCCAAGGCTATGGACCATGCATACCAGTCGCAGATTCCCAAAAGCGGCTTTCCCTTTGCTGTTATCAATATAACAGTTGATACAGCCAGCGTTGATGTTAATGTGCATCCGCAGAAGAGTGAGATTAAATTCAGTGATGACAGCCTTATTTACAAGGCTATGTATAAGGCGCTGACCGATGCGCTGACGAAGCCGATGAGCGCGCAAAAGACGCAGGTAACGCTGCTGCCGGATTCAGAGCTGAATGTGTTTGTGAAGCCGCAGCCGCAAGCTGTTTCTGTGCCGGTTACACCTGTACCGCAGCCTAAGCCTGCGTATCAGCCGCAGCAGCCTGTGTTCAAAGGCGGCGCGGAGCAGATTTTCAAAACGCCGGAACGCAGGGAAGAGCTACAGAGCGCAGCCGAGCCTGTGTTCAGGAGCGGTGCGGAGCAGATTTTCAAAACGCCGGAGCGTAATGAGGAGCAGCCTGCAGCAGAAGAGCTGTTGGTAAATGAGCAGCAGCCTGTGCCTACCGTAAAAAAAGAGCAGGCAGAGCAGCAGGCTATGTGGCAGCCGTTTGATGATTTCAACAAAACATCTGCAACCGTTTCCTATACCAAGGGCTATCAGGAGCCTGTGCTGGAGGTGCATGAGGCGCGCAGCGAATTTGCCAAACCGCAGCCGACGGAGGCTGCACCTGTGCCCAACAGGGAAACTATTGCCTTTACAGATACCGACAGCGGTATGGATACTATCTGGCCGATTGGTCAGGTTGATAAAACCTTTATTATTGCTCAAAGTGAAAATACGCTTTATCTGATTGATCAGCATGCTGCCCATGAGCGTATTCTTTATGACAAGCTTGTGGCTTCGCATGAGCAGATTCCGTCGCAGCAGCTTTTGATGCCGTTGTATGTGGATATGGCTGCCGATGATATTGCGCTGATTGAGGAGCACAGGGACGAATTCCTGGCTTTGGGTGTGGATGCTGCCAGCGCCGGCGAAAGCCTGCTGCGCGTAAGCAGTTTGCCGGCGGATATCAAGGCAGATGCTGCTGAAGATTTTATCAATGCTATCAGCAAAATGCTGCGGGAAATGCGTAATGTTAATGGCAGCGATTTGCGGCAGGAGGTGTTGCACATGACTGCCTGCAAGGCGGCAATCAAGGCCGGACAGCTGCTGAATATGCGGCAGATGCGTCAGCTGATTATTGATTTGTGCAATACTACGCATCCGTTTACCTGCCCGCATGGCAGACCTTGCATGATTGAAATTGACAGCAATCAGATGTATAAAATGTTTAAAAGGACGGGCTTTTGATGCTTACAGGCAGAATTGGCGTAACGACGGCCAGAAATGCTACAGGCAGCGCCGCTGCAGCTCAGGCCAGGGCCTGGGCGGAGCAGCTGGGCGCAATTTATGTGGAGCGTCCGCACAATATGGGCGTAGACGAGCTTATGGCGCAATATGACCTGGCAGCGCTTGTCGTGGTAGAGAAGGACGGTCCGCGTATTCACAGTGATGTAGGCAGCTTTGCCTATCATCCGGGGATGGCGGTGCTGCGTCTGCAGCAGCTGAAGCGTGGCGTAGCGGAGCATTTGCTGACGGCGTTGGACCTGCGTTCGGGGAAAAGAGTGTTGGATGCTACGCTGGGACTTGCTGCTGATGCCGCCATCAGCGCGTATACTGTAGGTGAGGCTGGAACGGTTGTTGGCCTGGAGGCTTCACCGCTGTTGTATTTTGCTGTGAGCTATGGCCTGAAAAATTACGTTGCCGAGGATGCTGACCTGACGGCAGCACTGCGCCGGATTCAGCCGGTGAAAGCGTTGGCGGAGAATTATCTGGCGCAGTGTGCGCCGGACAGCTTTGACGTTGTTTATTTCGATCCGATGTTCCGCCATCCTGTCAACGGTGCCAAGGGCATGGAAGCATTGCGTCCGCTTTCCTACGAGGAAGCGCTGTCGGCAGAAACGCTGCAGCTGGCGCTTAAAGCAGCGCCGCGCGTGGTTATCAAGGAGCGCAGCGAATATATTCTGCGCGTATGGCTGCGAGGAATTTATCGGCGGCAAATACAGCAGGATTAAGTACGGAATAATAAAAAGGTGATTTATGTTGCAAAAACCCAAGGTAGTTGTTATTTTAGGAGCGACAGCAACCGGAAAAAGTCATTGCGCTATTGAGATTGCCAAGCAGTTTCAGAGCGAAATAATTTCCGGTGATTCAATGCTGGTTTATAAAAATATGAATATCGGTACTGCCAAGCCAACTGCCGAGGAGCTGGCTGCCGTACCGCATCATCTGGTGGATATTCTGCCGCCGGATGCATCCTTCAGCGTTGTGGATTTTAAGGAGCGTGCAGATGCGCTGATTACGGAAATCAACGCGCGCGGACATCTGCCGATAATTGCCGGTGGTACAGGACTCTATATTAAAGCGCTGCTCGAGGATTATGCCTTTAATAATGCGGATGAGGACAGCGAGCTGCGCCGCAGGCTGGAGGCCGAGGCACAGGAAAAGGGCGCGTTGGCGCTGCACGCGCGCCTGCAGGAGCTGGCGCCGCAGGAGGCAGAGCGCATTCATCCCAATAATGTGCGTCGTGTTATCCGTGCGCTGGAATCGGCTATGCAGGGCGAGGCTGTTAACCAGTACGGCGCGCAGGAAAGTCCTTATGACGCTGTAGTTATCGGTTTGGAGATGGAGCGTCAGGCGCTGTACGAGCGCATCAACAGGCGTGTGGATTTGATGTTGGCAGCCGGTCTGGAGCAGGAGGTGCGCAGCCTGCTGGAGCAGGGTGTAGCGACCGAGTGCCAGTCGATGCAGAGTATTGGCTACAGACAGATGGTGTGGTATATAAACGGCAGCATGGATTATGCTGCTGCTGTGGATAAGCTGAAGCAGGCAACGCGCAACTTTGCCAAGCGGCAGATTACCTGGTATAAAAAAATGCCGTATATTCACTGGCTGCATTTGGATGATGAGCCTGATTATAAGCAGGCTGTGGCAGAAATTTCCGAAATACTTGTAGAAAGTGGCATTTCGGTGTAAAATATAAGTATAAAGAGGAGTGTAGGTTTTTAGGAATCTGTACTTCCGGAGATAACGAAATGAGTAGGAGGGGCTTTTAATGATTACTTCAGTAAAACCCGCAATGAATTTGCAAGACAGCTTTTTAAACCATGTTCGCAAGGAAAACCTGGGTGTTATCATCTATCTGATGAACGGTTTCCAAATCCGTGGCTTAGTAAGAGGTTTTGACAACTTTACTGTTATTATTGAAAACGAAGGCAAACAGCAGCTTGTGTACAAGCACGCTATTTCCACTATTTCTCCGGCAACTAATATTACTATTATGCAGCCTGAGAAAAAAGAATTTTAATAAAGTTATGATTACAAAGAAAAACGGCGCACAAGCGTTGTTTTTCTTTTTCTGAAAGAGATTGCATCCGGCAAAATTTGCAAGCGGCAAATTTGCGGGATGGAGGCAGGTTCTTATGTTTGACTATCTGGCCTTGTTTCAGGAATATCTGACGGTAGAGCTGGGACTGGCAAAAAATACACAGCTGGCGTATATGCGTGATTTGCGCCTGCTGATGAAAAGCCTGCAGCTGAAGGCAGATGAAGAGCTGCTGCAGGTTTCGCGACAGCAGCTGATTGCCTATCTTGTGCGGTTGAAGCAGGAAGGCCGCGCTTCCTCGACGGTGGCACGCAAGCTGGCTTCGATTAAGGCGTTTTACCGTTTTCTGACGGCAGAGCGTTATATCCGCCGTAATCCTGCCGAGGTGCTGGAGGCGGCGAGCAGAGGTCTGCATCTGCCGAAGGTGCTGAGCGTTCAGGAGGTAGAAAGGCTTTTGGATGAGCCAAATTTGGGAACTCTGGACGGTTATCGCGACAAGACGATGCTGGAGCTGTTATATGCTACCGGCATGCGTGTGTCTGAGCTGGTAAATGTGCCGGTGAAGAATGTTGATATGAAGATGCAGTATGTCATTGTTATGGGCAAAGGCTCTAAGGAGCGTATGCTGCCGTTAGGCCGTACTGCGCTGCATTATCTGGAGCATTATTTGTCTGTGGTACGCCCGCAGCTTCTGCATGGTAAGCCGGATGCGGCTGCAGAGCTTTTTGTAACCGGCTGGGGCGGACCGATGACACGGGAGCGTTTTTACGAAATTATTGTGGCATACGGCAAGAGTGCAGGCATCAGCAAGCGCGTTACACCGCATATGCTACGTCATTCCTTTGCGACGCATCTTTTAAATAACGGCACCGACCTGCGCATAGTGCAGGAGCTGTTGGGACATGCAGATATTTCCACCACGCAGATATATACGCATCTTGATGTGGAGCGTTTACGTGAGGTGTATGATAAAACGCACCCACGGGCTTAGAAAGGAGAACACCTATGACAAAAGCAAGCAAGAAAAAATCCTCCGGCAGTAAATATGCTGTACTGATTTTAACAGCGGTTATTGCGATTATTGCCATTGGCTGCGGACTTTTTTATGCCACCAGCAACAGCAAGAAGGATGTTTTGGATAAGAAGGGTGATGAGCCGCAGACGGTAAGTCTGCTGGATGAATCTATAGAGGCGCAGCGCTTGCTGGATAATATTTTGCTGCAGAAAAATAATTGGCAGCTGATTGAAAACAATCATGGCAAAAAGGATGTTGAGGTTGAAGAATCCGGTGCCAAAGTGCAGATTAACCAGCGTGAGCTGGCAGTTGGCGTACCTTCCGGTACAAGCCTTGCCGGTGCCTGCGACTGGCTGCAGACAAAGGCTGAGCAGGCCGGACTGGTTTATATCAGCGGCAAGCCTGCCAAATATAAAAAATGGGATGCCTATAAGGCTGAAATTGGTATTAAGGTTAAGGCAGGTGCAGGCAGCAAGAGCTTTGTAACGGATACTGTGATTTTCTTCCATAACAGTAACCTGACCAAGCAGGATAAGGATGTTAAGGATTTACCGGAGCAAAAGGCAGAAGAGGAGCAGCAGGGGACCGTCAGGCAATTCAGAGGAAAAGTAGCCATCGTTATTGATGACTGCGGTTATGATATGGCGCCGGTGCGCAAGCTGCTGAATACCGGTCTGCCGTTCAGCTATGCGATATTGCCGTATAAGCAGTACAGCAGCGATGTTCTGGAGATGGTAAAGGCTAAAGGACGTGTGCCGATGCTGCATCTGCCGATGGAGCCTATTGACCGCAGTGCTATGAGCGAGGGCGCTGCTACTATTCGTACGGATTTGTCTGCGGCGGAGAAGCTGTCCTTGACGCGACGTGCGCTTAACAGTCTGCCGGGAGTGATGGGTGTAAATAATCATCAGGGCTCTAAGGCGACTGCTGATAAGGAAACTATGCGTGTTGTTTTGCAGGAGCTGCGTCGTCAAAATCTGTTCTTTGTGGACAGTCGTACAAATTCTGCTTCGGTAGCACGCACAATGGCACAGCAGGTAGGCATTTCGACGGCTCGTAATGATATCTTTTTGGATAACAGCTCTGACGTGCAGGCGATTCGTCAGCAGATATATAAGGCTTTCGCTATGGCGGAAAAGAACGGCAGCGTTATTGCTATCTGCCACGCCAGACCGAATACGGCTAAATGCTGGGAGATGTATGCGGCGGAGTTTAAACGGACGGGGATAACTTTTGTGCCCGTGACGGAGCTGCTGTATTAAAGTAGTATTAAGTATTAGTGTTGGGATTCGGCTTCTTTCATAACTGAAAGAAGCCGGCAAGAAAGGTTCGCGCTTTTTGTAAAGCGCGGCAAAACAAAAACTTTTTCCGGAGAAAAAGTTTTACCAAAAAGCTCTCTTAATCGGGTCGCTTTGCTGTTACTAGCGCTTGTTCTTAATTCTTTTAAATGTTCTTTTTTCACGGTATTGACTACATGAAGAAAAACAATATTATCGTTTCCGAAGAAGAAAAGAAAAAAATAATGGATTTGGTGAACGCTAACAAAGATACTATTTACGCAGATTGCAGAGAGCAGGCTGCTTACGAAGAAGACGAAGACTATGAGGAGTAAAACACTAAAACCGAGCACTCACTAACGTGGGTGCTTTTTATTTTCCGGCATGCGAAGGTATACCGTTTTTTCTATGTTCAAAATCAGGAATAAAATCCTAATTTTATATAAAAAATGCTAAAGTTTGGATTCCATTCCAAACTTTTAGGGGAAATAGAGAAAATTTGGAATGCGTTCCAAGTTTTCTTGCGTTTATAACAGGTTTGCTTTACAATATAAGTAAGAGGTGATAACTATGCAGCTTATTCCAAGAAAAGAATATCTTGACTGGTTATGTCGCTGGCAGGATAAACAAATCATAAAAGTAGTATCCGGTGTACGCCGTTGCGGAAAATCAACCATGTTTACGCTGTTTAAACAGAACTTGCTTAAGCAGGGGGTAGATGAAAAACAAATTATCAGCATCAACTTTGAAGCAATGGAATTTGAAGCCTTACGTGATTATCATACTTTGTATCAATATATAAATGACCGCCTGCAGCAGGACTGCAAAAACTATATTTTTTTAGATGAGGTACAGCATTGCACGGAATATCAAAAAGCTGTCGACAGCCTGTTCATTAAAGATAATTGCGATATATATCTTACAGGTTCCAACGCTTATTTTATGTCCGGAGAGCTGGCAACCGTTCTTTCCGGCAGATACGTTGAACTAAAGATGCTGCCGCTGTCATTTAAAGAATTTGTATCTTCTTTTGCTCCGGAAAATGTTGCCATAAGCATACAGGAAAAGTTTAATTTATACCTGAATTATGGTTCCTTTCCTTTTCTGGCACGTTACAATAGCTTTGACAGTGATGCTTATAATTATCTGCGTGATGTATATAATACAATTATTCTCAATGATATAGTAAAACGTCTGAAGATTACTGATGTGAACGCATTAGATAAGGTAACAAAATTTATCGCTGATAATATCGGTAATATTGTTTCTATAAACAAAATTGCGAATACCTTAAAATCCGGTGGCAAGAGTATAGACAACAAGACTGTTGAGAAGTATTTGCAGGGGTTGGTAGATGCTTTGTTTTTATATAAAGCTCCACGCTTTAACATTAAGGGAAAGCAACTACTTACCAATATGCCTAAATATTATATTGTCGATATTGGTATGCGCAATATCCTGATACGTAATAAAGAAAGCGATATAGGTCATATCATAGAAAATCTTGCCTATCTGGAGCTGATGCGACGCGGTTATGATGTATACGTGGGGGATATTGATAAAGGTGAGGTTGACTTTGTAGCCATTAAAAACAACCAGACAGAATATTACCAGATATCCGCCACTACGTTAAACCCTGATACATTAGCAAGAGAGTTGGCACCGCTACAAAGCGTACAGGATAATTATCCAAAATATCTTTTGACACTTGACGAGCTTTTTGGTGAAGCTAATTATAATGGAATACAAAAGAAAAACCTGATAAAATGGTTGATTGAATGAGAGATATAAAAAGCTTGCCTCCAAGCTGACAGCATAATAACTTCTTCCATAATATAATAAATTTCACCCGTTCTTCACAGCAGCTCGTGCCTTGCACTTCGCTGCTGTTTTTTTATGCGCCCCGATATGCTATAATATATAATGTATAATTAGCTTTACTGCAATGAGCGTTACAGCCTCAGCGGAATAAATTCCGCTTCGGCTTGCAGCGCTTCTTCGCAAGCAATAAGGAGTGATAAGCATGGAGATAAAATCTGTCGCACTTTTAGGAGCAGGAGCCGTAGGCTCTTATATAATCTGGGTTCTGAGCAAGCTCCCCGATATCAGATTCGGCATTATCGCCGAAGGCAGCCGTGCTGCGCGTTTGCGTGACGAGGGCTGCACCATCAACAACGTTACCTACCATCCGCAGGTATGGAGCCCGCAGGAGGCCAAGGGCGTAGATCTTTTGATTGTCGCCTTAAAATATGGCGCTCTGCCCGGCGCACTGGCAAGCATCCGCGAGGCAGTAGGCCCCAATACTACTGTCATGAGCCTGATGAACGGCGTGGACAGCGAGGAGATTATTGCCGGTGCTGTCGACAGCAAGCAGATTCTGCCTGCTCTGATTAAGATTGCGTCGCGTCACGAGGGCAACGGCGTGCGTTTCAACCCGGAAAAGACTATCGGTATTGTTTTCGGCGAAGCGCAGGCACCGTTTGAGAGTGAGCGTGTGCTGGCGATTGAAGCGCTTATGCGCAGTGCCGATATCCATATCCGTCATACGGATTGCATTAATGAAGAAATCTGGTGCAAGTTCCGCCTGAACGTCTGCAACAATCTGCCGCAGGCTGTTATTGGCGCAGGTCTTGGCTGCTATCAGGACAGCGAGCATATGCGTGCGATTAAGGAAGGTCTGCGCCGTGAGCTGGAGGCCATCGCCGCCGCCAAAGGCATTGATATGAGCAAATGTCCCGCAAGCTCCGGCCGTGGCAGTGCCGTTCCGCCATCTGTGCGCTATTCCACGCTGCAGGATCTGGACGCAGGCAGACACACCGAGATTGATATGTTCTCCGGTGCTCTGATGGCGATGGGCAAGGAGCTGGGGATTCCCACTCCATACAACGAATATACCTATCATATTATCAAAGCGTTGGAGGAAAAAAACGATGGCCTGTTCGATTACTCCGGACAGAACAAAGAAAATACCTGCGCGCGTTGAGTGCGCATTAAAGGAGGCAGAAAGCAGATGAAGAATTTGCTGACGATTGCCGGCAGTGATTCCAGC
>OHLK01000428.1_pt1 | contig 9286 bp, 8 predicted proteins | sample 1569041 | NCBI WGS metagenome assembly OHLK01 (sample SAMEA3879573, study PRJEB24766) | human gut metagenome | biome: human-associated habitat; feature: feces | place: USA | collected 1985/1987 | reverse complement strand
TTTTCAGTAATAATTTCTATAATCGAGTCAACCAAAATCAGGAAAATACACAATGATCGTAAATGTACGAGAATTGATAAACCAGGTCAAATAGCGCCATAGTCTTGTTTATTATTAAACAATAGAAGTGGATAGCTTTTTACAAGCATATACTTCTATTGTTTTTTAAAATTATAAAATCGACTTATATTTATGAAGTACAGCGATTATAATACAATATTACCATTGAGCGAAAAATTAGGATTGGTATATTGTGGTTCTACCGACCAATTTGTTATTTATAAAAGAGCACTTACGCCACTGTTAGAATCTATATCGGCTGACCAACTAGCTATCGAAGCACCTAGTCTTTATGCCGAACTTGTCAGAGGCGGTGGTATTGTTAATGACGAAGAGAATGAATTTGTTAAATTAAAGCGTCTAGCTGACGAAGTAGAGTGTTCACCGAAAACGTACCGTTTAATTCTTAATCCAACGATGGACTGCAATTTTAAATGTTGGTATTGTTATGAAAACCATATCACAGGATCAAAAATGAGTACGGAAGTACTCAATCGTGTTTTGTTGATGATTTCAAGAATTATTCGTACTCAGAAAGATTTAGAGTTTTTTGATTTGTCCTTTTTTGGCGGTGAACCCTTACTGTATTACGATGAAATCGTGCGCCCCATTCTTGACCATTGTCGGCAAGAGTGCCAACGTTTTGGCGTGCATCTACTAGTAAATTTCACTTCTAACGGCTACTTAATTAACGATAAAAAAATAGCCCACTTGACAGAAAAAGACGAATTGAAGAGTTTTCAAATTACGCTGGATGGAAACCGAGAAAGACACGATAAAACCCGTTTTCCTTTACGGGGAGAAGGATCATATAACATAATCCTAACAAATGTAAAAAGATTACTTGATTGTGGCATAGAAGTAATTTTGAGAATCAATTATACAGCATCCAACATTTTGTCAGTCAAGGATGCGTTAAATGACATCAACACTATTGATGAGAAAAAACGTAAATTGTTAACCATAAGTTTTCATCGTGTATGGCAAGACCGTCGTATTCAGAATCTTTCTGACTCTATAGTTACGGATATAGTAGAACTTTTCCGTAAGGAATTTCCTAATGTTGGCGATGCCTTTTCAATGAACAATCTACGTAATCCGTGTTATGCGGATAAAGTATATGAGGCTGTCGTCAATTATGATGGTAATGTATTCAAATGCACAGCACGCGATTTTTCCTCTGAAAACAAATCCGGTATACTCTCCAATGATGGTAATATTATTTGGACTGAAAATATCAACTCTCGTCGTAAGACCAAATTAAGTCGCCAGATATGTCGCAAGTGCCGAATTTTACTGTTATGTGGAGGTAGTTGCTCCCAAAAAGCCATAGAATCTAATGGAGAAGAAATCTGTTTGGAAGGACTTGACAACGAAGATATGGACAGGATTGTAATGCAACGTTTTTACGACTGCAATATAGGATAGTATATTATGCGTGTACCAATCTATCGACAATTAGAATCAAACGATTGTGGTATTGCCTGTATCCGAATGATTTCGGCTTATTATGGTAAAGTCTATAGTATAAAAACACTCAAAACACTTTGCCAACAGACACGTGCAGGTATATCGATTAGTGATATAGTAAGTTGCTTCGAGACTATTGGCTTTGAGGCATCTTGTGTTAATGTTGAACGTAAGGATATGTATCGAATGCCTATGCCAGCTATTCTTTATCTCAAACATGGACATTTTGTCGTACTTGAGAAGATACGTAAAAGGCACTCATGCAACATATTCACGATTTTAGATCCTGCCTATGGGAAAGTATGCCTAACAGAAGATAAGTTACTGGAAAAATGGCTGATAGCAGGGAAAGGTGTGGCGGTAGTGATGACTCCGAAATCAGATTTTCATAAAATAAGCATCGAAAGCGAAAAGGAAGAGAAACGAGGCAAAATGCTTGGTGTTATTACAGGAATGATGCGGAAGTATCGCAGAAACTTTTTTTATATTTTCGTGCTGACTATAGTTGTGTTATGCACTAGCTGGGCTATGCCATTACTGCTGGGCAAAACTATTGATGAAGGTATCATGCAGAAGGACATCCATCTCATTGGGATTTTATTGCTTAGTCAATTTGCTTTCTTTATAGGATATATGATATCTGACAATGTTACAGATTTAATCTCTGCAAAAACCAGCATCCGGGTTAATGTGGATTTGATTTCTAATTACTTGAAGAAAATAATCCAGCTCCCGATGTCTTTTTTTTGATTCGACTTTTCGTTCCGACCTCATCCAGCGTCTAAAAGATCAGGAAAGGCTTAGCAATTTCATTACTGACAATCTCATAGGGATGCTTTTTATAGTTCTCAATATTTTGGTCTTTTCGGTAATGTTATTGGTACTTAATATGAATATTTTTCTATTGTTCATGTTATTTAGTGTATTGTCGATTATCTATAATCTATTTTTCCTTCGCAAACGCAAATATCTTGATTATTCACTTTTTACTGCGGAATCCGAACGGCGTAATGTAATTTACGAAATGGTTATGGGAATGCCTGAAATAAAACTCAATAATGCTCAACAAACACGAATTGACGAATGGCACAGAAAAGAAATGCGAATTAACGAACTGCGGCTTGAGTCAATTTACCTAAATTATTATATGTCAAATGGTTCGAATTTCATTGACAGGCTCAAAGATATACTACTAACTGGTTTGTGTTCGTTTTACGTGATTCAAGATCAAATGACTCTCGGTGGAATGATGATGATAAGTTATGTACTCGGTCAACTCTCTGGACCCATGGGGGAACTCATAAAATTTAGTCAAATTATGCAGGATGCTAATCTTTCCAACAAACGACTTGCGGACATTTACGAAAAACCTGACGAGAACCATCATAAAATGATATCTCTAGATAATCGCCATTTGACTCGTGGAATTCGATTCGAGAATGTAAGTTTCCATTACGGAGGTAGCGCAACTAGAGAAGTACTCAAACATATTAATATTGAAATACCACTGGGTAAAACTACAGCCATAGTAGGTGTAAGCGGAAGTGGCAAAACGACTCTCATAAAACTTCTGTTAGGTTTTTATTATCCAACAGAAGGGTGTATATATATAGATGACGAAAATATATGCGATGTAAATCTCGACTCATGGCGAGCACGGTGCGGCGTAGTCATGCAAGACGGATTTATTTTCAGTGGAACTGTGGCTGAAAATATTGCTTTGTCAGATGAAAAACCAGACTTGGAGCATCTAAAATATGCGACACAAATTGCACGAATTGCAGAACGAATAAACGAATTACCTATGGGGTTTCATACACAATTGGGAGAGACTGGAATAGATTTAAGTGGAGGAGAAAAGCAACGAATACATATTGCACGAGCTGTTTATCGTAATCCAGACTTTCTATTTTTTGATGAAGCAACATCCTCGTTAGACGCCTATAATGAACGGGAAATTATAGGTAATCTGGAACAATTTTATATGGATAAAACGGTCGTAATTGTCGCTCACCGACTTAGTACGGTAAAAAACGCAGATCATATTATCGTACTAGATGATGGTGTAATTGTGGAGCAAGGAACACACGAAACACTTACGGCTAAACGAGGACGATATTATCAACTCGTGAAAAATCAACTAGAGCTTGGTAACTAAGTCTGTTACTATTATGAACTATAATGGCAATCTTTATTTACCAGTCATTTATGTGTAAGCCTCCGGTGACGCCCGTCATTGAATCTTGAGACTTCATGGTTACCTTCGCGGAAAACATTTTTCTTATGATGACACGCGAAGAAGTTGCGGAGGTTATAACCTTCTGCAAGAAGAACGACATCTCCTATAAAGCAAGATTGGCGGAACTTGGTATCCCGGCATGGAAGTTCTACGACAGCAAGTCCCGGTATGCCCTCGAGCAGGAATCTTCAGAAGCCAAGGGTGAGTTCCTGCAATTGTATGACGGCGGTTCGTCTGTGCCTATGCCATCTTTTGCGGCAACGTCAGGCAGGAAGGCAAAAGGCAGGAAGGAGGCCTCGGCATCCCAGATGCTCAGCATAGAACTGCGCACGCCCAACGGCACGATGATGCGCATCCAGGGAGAGATGAACCAGGACTTTATCCAAAGCGTAATCAGGGCATCCAGCAGTCATGTTTAGCCTGAACGACAGCATGCGGTATCTGCTGTACAATCAGCCGACCGACATGAGAAAGAGTTATCATTCTCTTAGCGGCATAGTGACCAACATCCTTGACCGTGATCCCTGCAATGGCGATGTGTACATCTTCATCAACAAGAACCGGAACCGCATCAAACTTCTTCACTGGGAGCCGGGAGGAATGGTCATCTACTCCAAGCTGCTTGAAGCAGGTACTCTTGGTCGAGGGCCCGATATTGGTGGAGACAACCTGTTCGGCATCATCGAATGGCGCGATCTGGTCCTTCTGGTAGAAGGTATCATTGAGAAGCCGGACAGTCGCAGGCAACGTCTTGAGAGCCTAAAAAAGTTGCGGAAATGATATCACAAAATCAGCCGTAGAGTTGCATATATGGCACTTTTTTCTTAACTTTAAGTATTGAAAAAAGAAAAAAAATGACGGCGGAAGAGCAACTGATATCAGCGCTTGCCGAAGTTGAAAGACTTCGTAAAGCCGTCGTCGGCAAGGATGCCGAAATATCTCATAAAGATGCCCTGCTCTCTCTGAAGGACGCTGAAATCTCCCAGAAGAATGCTGAAATCAAGAAACTCAGCGACACTCTCCTGTGGCTTCGCCGTAAAGTCTTCGGCAAGATGTCGGAAAAGAATCTGCCTCTTGATCCGGACCAGCTTCTCCTCTTCGAGCAGGAACACCTGACTGATGAGGAGCGCGCCCGGCTTGACAAAGAGGTTGAAGCGGCGGAGCAGCAGATGACCAAAACCATAACCGTCAAGGTGAAACCTTCCCGTAGGGACTTGGATACCACAGGCCTTCCTACGGAAGTCATCGATATCTATCCTGATGGGACAACCGATGAAAATGGCAAGCTCAAGGATGAGTATGTCGAGATTGGCACCGACGAGTCGTCCCGCCTGGAGCACATTGCGGCAAAAACATACATCAAAAAGACCGTCATCCATAAGGTCATGCTCAAGTCCGACAGTAACAACAAGACTCCTGAGGACAGGAGAATCATCTGCGCCCGTCTCCCTCTGGCTCCGGTAAACAGATGTATGGCCGGCGCATCGGTGCTGACCGACATCATAATCGGCAAGTTCATGTATCATCTTCCGTTCTATCGCCAGATACAGCAATACAAGGAATCGGGCATCACGATAAGTGACTCCACGATGGGAGGCTGGTATGAAGCCGCTGTCGAGAAACTGAAACTCCTGTACGACATCTTGCGGCAGCACATTCTGCAGAGTGAGTACATCCAGATAGACGAGAGCGTCCTCCCTGTCATTGACAGCGAGAAACATAAAGCCCGCAAGGGCTATGAGTGGTGCGTTCGCGATGCGATTCGCGGTGCGGTCATGTTCTACTATGACCGCGGAAGCCGTGGCGGCAAAGTCGCCCGCGAGATACTTGGCGCCTATAAAGGCGCTGTCCAATGTGACGGTTATGACGCCTACGACCAGTTCGAAAAGAATGACAATATAACCGTCTATGGCTGCTGGGCACACGCACGCCGTTATCATAAGTATGATATTATCAAAAGAGCGAGCGCAATTCATGCGTAACTTATTGACATCTAATTGTTCTTTTGATAATGATTGTTGATAATATTTGCATCGGCAACGTCGCCGAAGTAAATATAAATCAACATGGAAGATAAACAGATTACTAAAAATCAACTGCGCAGCATCCTAGAGGACGGACTGCGCATATTACAGATGAGCGAGGCAACCATCGAGCGTCGCATGCTAGACCTCAGAGCTCTTGTCCGATATATGGAGGAGAAGAAAGTCGAAACGTATAGTGAATGTGTCGGACAAGCTTTCTTGCAAAGTCATGCATTGAATGAAAACATTAGTGACTACTTGAAGTCCCGCAGAAAATCATTCATCAGAATCCTTGACACGATTGTTAACGACAAACCTTATAAGCCAAAGCCGTCAAGATGCAATCTATATCCTCTTTATGGCGAAATTGGAGAGAAGGCTGTCGATTATATAAACGACAGAAATCGAGCGGAGCGCTTGTCAAAACAGACTCTGAATGACTATAAGTACCATCTTTCTCTGTTCACTGAACACATGTACGCGTCAGGAATAGATTGCAAAATGCTTTCCGAACAATCTATATTATCTTTTGTTTCATCCTATCAAAACTCCAGACCAAAAGTCATAACCATTGTGAAGAAATTCCTGTTGTATTTGTACCAAAAAGGCTTTGTAAAAAATGACTTGTCGGAGTTATTTGCAGGGATACGGGAGCAACGGCATGAAAAACTGCCATCATATTATACCAAAGAAGAGATTATGAAACTTGAGCAATCAGTTGATAGGAGTAGCGCCTTGGGCAAACGCAACTACGCGATAATCCTTCTCGCTTCAAGACTAGGGATGAGATCCTCCGACATACGGAATCTTACCTTCAAGGAAATAGACTGGGATAACAATACGATAAATCTGACACAATACAAAACCAGGAAAGAACTTACCTTACCATTATTAGCTGAAGTCGGTGACGCAATCATAGACTATGTCAAATATGGAAGACCTGTATCCAAATCCAAAACCATCTTCCTTTCCGCACATCCGCCATATGGGCAAATCTCAGCATCAGGAATTTCATCAATTGTGACATGTTGTATATATGAAGCCAATATCGAATACAAAGGGAGGCATCATGGCGCTCATGCTCTCCGCCATAGCCTTGCAACCGCTTTGATGAATAATGGTGTTCATATGCCAGTGATATCGGAAGCATTGGGCCATGCTGAAACACAGTCAACAATGTATTATCTAGGGATTGATGTTACTCATCTACTGGAATGCTCATTGGCCGTCCCACCGATAAATGATGCTTTTTATACACAGGGAGGAGGAATGCTTTATGAATAATGGAATCTTCTATCATAGTGTGTTGGCTGCATATATGGAAAGTTATCTTGAGCGGCAGTATGCTCTAGGTCATAAGGCCGAAGATGTCAAATACAGTCTAATAGTCATTGACAAATATCTTTCTGAAATCGGATTGCGCAGCGAACATATAAACAAACAGACTTACGAAAAATGGCTGGCTTCGGTATCATGGCAGAAACCCACCACAATATACCAAAGGGCTTCTGTGTTCAGACGGTTATTGCTATACATGTCAAAACTGGGCATTGAATGTTACATACCAAGGCTACCTAGAAAGCATCAGAGCTCAACAATACCATACATCTTTACTAGCAATGAGATACGTGCTATCTTCAATGCCTGTGATAATATTATGATGAAGGAGCGTCAGACCTCAAGTTGCCTGATTGCAATACCGGCCTTGATGCGTGTCCTGTATAGCACCGGCATGAGAATAAGTGAGGCGCTTAGCATAAATAATGGTGACATTGACTTCGAAAGACATGTCATAACTCTGTATAACACTAAAAACGGATGTCAACGCCTTGCACCGATAAACTCCACTCTTGAAGTTGTCCTTAAGCAATATATCGGATATAGGAACAGGTTGCCATATCCGAACATAAATGCAGATGAAAGTCCGTTGTTCACTTCGTCGATCGGAGAACGTTGCAAACGGAGGGTTATTGGCAAATACTTCCGAACATTACTTAAATGTGCCGAAATCTCATATATCGGGAATGGTAGTGGTCCACGGTTACATGATCTAAGACATACGGCATGTGTGCACTCTTTGAAAAAAATGACAGATAACGGCATCGACGCCTATTGTTGTCTTCCATATCTCTCAACCTTCATGGGTCATAAAAAAGTCATGGATACAGAATACTATCTGAGGCTGACAGAGGAAGTCTATTCCGATATTGTAAAAAGAGAGTCTGGAGTGACATCCTGTATTCTATCCGTTGCACAATTGGCACTAAACAACAACGAAAATGGACAGATATAAAGACTTCGCCACTGAATTGGAACGCTTTTTTCAGGAATACCTTGTCAAGGAATCCGGAGCAAGTGCACACACTATACGCTCATACAGGGATACATTCGTTCATCTTATAGACTATATTGAAGCCCAAATGCATGTGAACCCTGAAAAGATATCGCTTTCAATGATGACCAAGAGCACCATGACTGCTTTTCTGGACTGGCTTGAGAGTGATAGGTCTTCTTCAATCAGAACAAGGAATCAACGTTGTGCAGCATTGAAATCCTTCTTCAGGTATATGATATACGAGGATCCCACTCATATGTCGCAGTGGAAGGAAATATCTTCAATCAAATCCAAGAAAGGCCCGAATGGAAGACTCGACTATCTAACTATAGATGGAGTCAAATTGCTTCTGGAGCAAGTGGATACGAACTCAATCAGAGGTCGTAGAGATCTTACCATGCTTATGCTTCTATATAACAGTGGAGCTCGTGTAGGAGAGCTTACTAGTTTGACAGTATCATCAGTCAGGGCAGACAAACCATATGTTGTTACACTTATCGGCAAAGGGTCAAAGAGGCGAATTGTTCCTATTGATGAAGATGTCATGAACCTTGTTGTTGCCTACTTACATGAAAACAATCTCGACAATCCATCAAAAGGAGCATACCCCCTTTTCAGTAATATATGGGGAGAACCTCTGACTTCATCTGGAGTTGCGTACGTAATCAATAAATATGCAGCACAGGCCAGGATACTTCATCCGAAACTCATCCCATCCAAGATAAGTCCACATATCTTCCGTCACTCGAGAGCGATGCATCTGCTTCAAGCCGGTGTTAACCTCGTTTATATAAGGGACATACTGGGACATGTGTCCGTTAAAACCACTGAAATCTACGCTCGAGCCGACTCTGGTCTAAAAAGGGACGCTCTGGAAGCCGCATATGTAGACATGGGCATACATGAGCCAGAACAGAAGAGTTGGGAGAAGAATCAAAAGTTACGTGAATATCTCAAAAGCTTGGCTTAAATATGGAATGTTATCAGAAGCAGTCTTGCAAAGAAGACATGTTATAGCGCATTGAAATCATGCTGCAGCAAGTCTGCTTTTGATAATATCATACTTATGATAACGGCGTTTATCAACAGCTTATGATAAACGCCGGGAGTTCGCGGAGACCTATCACGCCAGACTGCTCAAGTGCAATGTAGGGATGG
>OHLK01000388.1_pt1 | contig 9998 bp, 10 predicted proteins | sample 1569041 | NCBI WGS metagenome assembly OHLK01 (sample SAMEA3879573, study PRJEB24766) | human gut metagenome | biome: human-associated habitat; feature: feces | place: USA | collected 1985/1987 | reverse complement strand
CCCAAGAGGTAGGGGCAAGCCCCTACCCTAAATATGAGCCCCTTTCAGGGGCGCTATCGCCTTTCTATCAACCTTCCTTTTTCCTGGATTTTGAACGCCCTGCCTTCCAATCCATAAAAACCTACTTATCATGCCCGATTCCACATACACACAAGCACCAGCAATCCAGACCGCGTCTGACACGCTGCCCCTCCATCAGTGGCTCGCGGCACCGTGCGACACCGCGCAGCAATCGGCCTCGCAGGCCTGTCATCTCCTGCAGTTGCGTCCCGGCAATCAAGTGACGCCCGTTGTTTGCTTCCAGTCGCTCAGCGACATCCACACCCCCTTCTTCTCTCTTCAGGAAGTGCCGTTGCCGCAGGCCGAAGGAGAGACCGGTACGCCGCTCCCTTACAGTTTCTGCAACGACGACTACCTTACGGGAATGCTGCTCCTCTGCTTCTTCCTTGTCGCGTGGAGCATTTCTTCGTCGTGGCATTATTTCCGCCTTCATTTCAAGGCCCTCTTCCGTCCCGCCGGACTGCTGCTCAAGAGCAACGCTGAAAACGCCGACACCACATTGCGCGGTTCCGCTTTCCTGCTCCTTCAGGCCGGGTTCTCCTTTGGCATCCTTTATTACGACTACCTCGCCCAAAACCATTGGGCGCTCGTCGACACCATTGGCAACCCCCACCTCATCATGGCCCTCTCCGGCAGCATGATTGTGGTCTTCGTGTTGCTGAAAGTGGGGCTTTACCAGATGGTCAACAGTGTGTTTTTCTCGAAAAACAGTCGCGACGAATGGCGCGAGACCTACGTCTTCACCATCGTGCTTATGGGGTTGCTCATCCTCCCTGTTTCGCTCCTCGTGTTCTTCTTCGACCTCTCGTTTGAAAAACAATTCGTGGCGTTTATTTGTATAGTGTGCATCGCAAAACTGATACTGCTATACCGCTGTTCGCGCACATTTTTCGGACATGTAGGTAGCGGTATGCATTTAATTTTGTACCTTTGTGCGCTTGAAATTGTTCCCGCGCTAATTCTGTGGCGGGTTTTATTTTGGGCAAACATCAACTTGTCGATATTATAGAAAGAAAAAAGTAAAGAGTTTGCTATGTTAAAGAAGATACTCATCTCACAACCCAAGCCCACGTCTGATAAGTCTCCTTATTTTGAAATAGCTCGCAAATTTGGCGTAGAGTTTGTGTTCCACCCTTTCATCAAGGTTGAAGGGCTCACCGCACGTGAGTTTCGTCAGCAGAAAGTGCAGGTGTTGGACCACACCGCCATCGTCTTCAACTCGCGTCATGCCATCGACCATTTCTTTACGCTCTGCAAGGAAATGCGTGTGACCATTCCCGAGGACATGAAATATTTCGCTGTTTCAGAAATGGTCTCGCTCTACATCCAAAAGTATGTGCAATACCGCAAGCGCAAGGTGTTCTATCCTGCAGCAGGAGGAAAATTGGCCGACTTGGTGACCATTATGGCTAAGCACAAGGCTGAGAAGTATCTCATTCCGCAAAGCGACGTACACAGCGATGAGCTCCACCTTATGTTGGAAGCAAAGAAACTCAACCACACGGAGTGTATCATGTATCGCACCGTCAGCAATGCCTTCCCCGAAGACCACGCCTTCAATTTCGATATGGTCGTTCTCTTCACCCCGGCAGGCGTAGAGTCGTTGCTCCAAAACATTCCCGACTTCAAAGACCGCGGCATCAAGTTGGCTTGCTTCGGCAAGGCCACAGCCAAAGCCATCGAAGAGGCTGGACTTCCGCTCGAGCTGGAAGCTCCTTCGGCCAAAGCACCTTCCATCACGGGTTCGCTCGAACTCTATTTGGAGGAGCATAATAAGTAAAGACCTTTTAGGTTGGGTGTTCAAAATCAAGAAAAATCTCTGCGCGATTTTTGCCAAACAACAAGTGGCGAAGCATGCGCACATGATAAACGAACAAAGCGCGAAAAGGAGCGCCCTGAAAGGGCAGCCAGTTCATAGCCCAGGGCAACGCCCTGGGTATCAGCGCATAAACGCCTACGCCCTGTAAGGGCAAAAGTATGGGCAAATGGTTGGCTTTTACTTTTGCCCTTACAGGTAGGGTGTTCAAAATAGGTATTTTTAGCGAGACTAAAAAATGTCTATTTTGAGCGGTCGTAAACTTGTCGTTATTTAATATTTTAAGCATAAGATAACCCTTTAAAAATTTGCTCAAGTCGCTGATTTTTAGTAACTTTATAACAATAAAATAACTAAAATCAGAAATATCCATGGCAAAAAAAGATACCAGCATCAACCTAAAAAAACGTCTCAAAAACACCAATGCCAAACTAAAGCGCAGAGATGATAAAATTGCTCGCTTGGAGGCAAAGGTTGCGCAGATGGAAGCAGATGCTAAAAAAAAGCCTCAGCCCAAACTATGGACCGAGTTCTTCAGAATATTCCAAAAGGATTCCAAGGCATCAGTTCTCAGAGTTCGTTGTCAAGTATGCAATTACGCTCAGATGCGAAACAAACTGCAGTACTCGAGACATTGTTAAGGCTATTGAAAGATTAGCAGATCTTACATTCGGCCTTGTGGATAATGTTCCATCCTATAACACTATAGATTATTGGACTCGCAAGTGTGGTTTGGACGAGTTGAAGCATACGCCAGAGGCTTTAAAGGATATTGACTATGCAGTAATAATAGATGAATGCATGATGATAGGCAGCGAAAAATCACTCCCCGTATTTGCCGTGCCAGCCGAACATCATGGCCGTCCGTTGCAGCTTGATGACATCAGAGTCATTGGGTTTAACGTGCAACCTGGGTGGATAGCTCAGACTGTACATGAGACTTTGGAATCCAACATACTTACCATAGGCAAAAAACCTAAGTATGTGATTACTGACAATGACTACAAAATGCGTAAAGCCGTAGCACTTTCTGACTATACTTGGCATCGCGATATTAGTCACACTCTTGCCATGTTCATGGAACGTGTCTATAAACATGATACTGAGTTTGTGGCTTTTAACAAGAGGATGGCAACTTGTAAAAAACAGTATTGCATGAAGGAAGTTGCTTACCTCCAATCTCCTTCACAACGAACAAAGGCAAGATTCATGAACCTTTCAGATAATGTGAATTGGGCTAATACGATGTTGTATATGTTTAATAGGCTCAACCCATATGAACGAGAAATATTCTCATTCATACCTATGTATGCTTCTCTAATAGAGGAGCTGAAAGAAACAGTTTCATATATCCATAGCATAGAGAAGGAAATGAAACATAATGGATTGAGCAAGAAAACAATTGCAACATGTAAGAGGCAGGTGTCCGTAACGTTCATGCGTGGAAATGACAGAATGAGAAAGGTCGGTCAGCAGATTATTGACTATCTCGCGCAAGAGAAACGACTGCTTAAAAATGAAGAAGTCGTCCACAACTCTTCCGATGTCATTGAATCTGCCTTTGGAATAGTAAAATTTATACAGTCTCCCAACAGGTTGAATGGTGTAACTACACTAATATTGCATCTTCCTGTAATTCTAGCTTTTGCCGGAAAATCTGTTTCAAGGGACTATAACGTCAAAGAGCGCTTGTGCAAAACAAAGATTAAAGACATAACCCTATGGAAAAATGAAAACCTAATGGAGAACCTTGTAAGTAGACGAATTAAGACACTCAAGGCCGCTTGAAAATGGTCTCGATGTTTTTTTAATTTTGAACACCCTACCTTACAGGGCGTAGGGAATGGGGACATGGTACCCAGGGCGTTGCCCTGGGCTCTGGACTTGTTGGGCTTTCAGCCCGCGCAGGGCCGCAGACAAGGCTTTTTCCGCACTATCTCCACCTACTTAATTTTCAATTTTGAACACCCTACCATAAAAGACTTAGGCAAAAAGTGGTTTGGTTTCTCCAAGATGGAGATACTTACACCAAATGAATTGGTGGAAAGAATCAATAGAGGATAAATACACCTTACTATATATGTAGGGTTACGTTAAGTAGATTTTTATTCCCACTAAAAACCTACTGCCCACAAAAAAGGCCGAACAGGAATCCTGTCGGCCTTTTTTGTGTTTGTATCGTCATGCGGATTGGGGAATCCGCGGAGAGATCGGTGTTCGTTTCCACAAAGGACGGGCGGCGTCACTGTGCCTCGCCGTTCTCGTCGTATTGCTGGAAGAGGAAATCGTTGTAAGGATATTTCTGCACGTGGAGCTGGCGCACACGGCTGTAGATGAGCTCCTTCAGTTCGTCGATGTTCTGGCGCTCACGGGCAGAGATGAAGATGCAGTCGTCGCCGAGGCGGGCCATCCAAGTTTTCTTCAGTTGGCTGAGCGAGAGGTTTTCGCGCGTGGCAGGCGTGAGGTCGTCGGCCTCTTTTTCCACCCAGGTGTAGGCGTCCACCTTGTTGAACACCATAATCTGCGGTTTGTCGGAACAGCCGAGGTCGCAGAGCGTTTTGTTGACCACTTCCACCTGTTCTTCAAAGTCAGGGTGCGACACGTCGACCACATGAATCAGGAGGTCGGCCTCACGCACTTCGTCGAGGGTGCTTTTAAAGGACTCCACCAAGTCGGTGGGGAGCTTGCGGATGAAACCGACAGTGTCGGCCAAGAGGAAGGGAAGATTTTCGATGATGACCTTGCGCACCGTTGTGTCGAGCGTGGCGAAGAGTTTGTTTTCGGCAAACACCTCAGCCTTTGCCAGGAGATTGATGAGCGTTGACTTCCCGACGTTGGTGTATCCAACGAGCGCCGCACGGATGAGACGTCCGCGGTTTTTGCGCTGCGTGGTCTTCTGACGCTCGATGTCGGCAAGGCGTTGCTTGAGGAGCGCCATGCGGTTGAGGATGATTCGGCGGTCCATCTCGAGCTGCGTTTCGCCCGGTCCACGGAGTCCCACGGAGCCTTTTCCGCCGCCACCGCCCGAACCGCCGCCTTGGCGTTCGAGGTGGGTCCAGAGACGCTGCAGACGCGGGAGCATATAGCGATATTGCGCCAATTCCACCTGTGTTTTGGCATTGGCCGTTTGGGCGCGCATGGCAAAGATGTCGAGGATGAGGGAGGTGCGGTCGAGGATTTTCACTTTCAGTTCGCGCTCGATGTTGCGCAACTGCTTGGCGGAGAGTTCATCGTCGAAGATGACCATGCCCACTTCGCGCTCAGCGTCTTCCTCAGCCACGATGTATTGCCGAATTTCGTCGAGCTTGCCTTTTCCGACGTAAGTCACCGAACTCGGTCCGTCGAGGCGCTGCGTGAAGCGCTTGACGGTGACAGCTCCGGCGGTCTCCGCCAGGAACTCCAGTTCGTCGAGATATTCTGCCGTCTTCCGCTCGTCCTGCGTCTTCGTGATGAGGGCCACGAGGATGGCGGTTTCGGCTTTGGCTTCAGATTGTATGAATTCTTTCATGATTGATGTCTATTGTTAAATAGGTAGGGGTGTTGTATCATTCCAAACGCCTCAGGGAAAGCCCCACGTCGTGGATGCCAGGGAGCGGCGAGAGCCGCATATTGTGTTTGAGAATGAAACGTCCCTTCGTGCCCGGTTCAAGGGAAAGCGTGTCAACGGGAAAGTCGTAAGCATAGAGCGACACACCATTTCCCGCCATGTCGCTGCGCCCTGTGGTAAGCGTGTAGCGGAGAGGCATGGTGAGCGTGTCGCCGGGCAGGCAACGCGTGAGCAGCAGAGCAATATCGGAGAAGGGATAGCGCTCGGATGCTGTGAAACGCAGGGAGAGCGTGAGGAGATAGTCGCCGCCTTCTGTCACACTGTCGAGGGGAAAGGCAACGGTGTCGCCAGCCTCCCATCCGTCTAAGGGCAAGTCGTGATAACCCGCCAGGGCCGTTTGCCTGTCGCAAGCGACAAAAAGCACGGAGAAGAGCGCCACGGTCAGGGGCAAAACGATAAGAGCACACAGATTCGTTCGCATGGATGGGGATTATTGTTTGTCGGCATTCTCCTCTGCCTGTCGATTGCCAGGCCGTTGGGCGTTGCGGTCGGGACGATTTTTGGCGGCGCGGCGGTTGTTGTCGGGACGGTGGGAACCGTCTGGAGCCTGCTGGCGGTCGGGGCGCTGTCGGTCGCGGCGCTGGTTTCTTTCAGAGCGCTGGCGGTCGCGGCGCTGTTCGCCCCTCTCACCCTGCTGCGCGGTTGCCGCCTCGGAATTTTGCGAGGCAGCATCTCCGCCCTGCTTGCGTGAGCGGTTTCCGCCCTTTCCGTTGCGGCGTTTCACCTTGTCGAAACGCGTCAGGTCGTCTTGCTCGGCGAGGTCAACAGGCTTCAGCAGTTCTGCATGCTCGCCTTCATCGAGCTTCAGCGGTTTTTCGCCTGCGCGATTGAGGCGTATCACTTCGTGGGCACGCTCTGCCGAGATGGTGACAGCATTGGCCATGAGGCGCTTGTCGGTGCTGTAAGTGACCAGTCCGGCCAGGATGTCGGCCTTGAAATAGAAGTAGGTGCTGTCGGCCGTTTCGAGCGTCACGTCATGTGGCGGCAATTTGCGCGAAGCTTCGACATAGGTGTCGGCCTCGTAATTGAGGCAGCATTTGAGTTTGGCACACTGTCCCGCCAGTTTCTGCGGATTGGGCGAAATATCTTGGAAACGGGCCGCCGCTGTTGAGACGCTGTTGAAATTCTTCATCCACGTGGCGCAGCAGAGTTCTCGTCCGCAAGGGCCGATGCCGCCAATGCGCCCGGCTTCCTGGCGTGCGCCGATCTGGCGCATTTCGATGCGCACATGGAAGGCGTCGGCCAGCACCTTGATGAGTTTGCGGAAGTCGACACGTGCGTCGGCGATGTAATAGAAGATGGCCTTGTTGCCGTCGCCCTGATATTCCACATCTCCGATTTTCATGTTGAGCTCCAGTTCTTTGGCAATCTGTCGCGCCCGAATCATGGTGTCTTCCTCCAAGGCTTTCGACTCCTCATATTTGTCGAGGTCCACTTGCCGCGCCTTGCGGTAGATGCGCTTGATTTCCGTTCCAGCCTTTAGGTTGGCCTTCTTCATCTGCAGCGGCACCAACTGGCCCGTGAGCGTCACGACGCCGATGTCGTGTCCTGGCGAGGCCTCCACCGCCACCATGTCGCCTTTTTCGAGCGGCAGATGGTTGTCGTTGCGGAAATATCCCTTGCGTGTGTTTTTAAATTGCACCTCAACGAGGTCGGTGAGCCGGTCATTGCCGGGAACATCGGCCAAATAGTCGTAGGTGTTCAGCTGTTTATTTTGCCGGCCGCATCCCTTGGCGCAAAAGCCCCGCAGGCAGCCGTCTAATTTGAAATCGTAATCCATATTTGTATTGTAGGGGTTCTGAGAAGTAGGTAAGCGCACGCCCACTGTACATTAGGCAGGTGTCGCCCGCCAGACAACGGCGCGTCATTGAATGAGCAGCACAATCATTTTCAAGGCGAAGTCGAAAAACACCATGCGCGGATTGACGTTCTGCCCGATGTCGCGGCGTGCCGCCGAGAGTTCGTCCATGATGCCGATGACGTTGCGCTCATTGATGAAGCGAGCGAAACGCACGGCAAAATCGGCTTCCTGTCGACTCATATAATTGAGCTCTGGCTGCTGGAAATTGCAGATGAAATTTTCGCGAACGAGGCGCTGGCTATAGTCGAGAAACTGCTTCTGGCGCTCGCGTCCCCATTCCGAAACACGGTTGGCCCACTCATACATATCCTTGATTTTACGCATATAGCTGAGGCGCATGAGGAGCACGAACATATCGAAAAACAAAGCGCGGTCTTCGTCAATCTGCAACTGCCTACAAGCCGCCACATAACTGCCGCCGCTGAGATGCGCCACGAGTTTGGCATCGTCTTCCTGCAAGGCGTTGCGGCTCATGAGCGCCTGCATGAGTTCCTGTTCGCTGAGCGGACGAAATTCAACGCGCTGCGTTCGGCTCAAGATGGTGGGAAGCAAGCGCTCCGGTTCGTCGGAGACAAGGAGAAAGGCGGTTTCTGCAGGCGGTTCTTCAAGAATTTTCAAGAGTTTGTTGGCTGTCGGCTCGTTCATGAGCTCTGGCAGCCACACGAGCATCACCTTATACCCGCCCTGGCTCGATTTGAGGCTCAGCTTCTCCAGAATGCTTTCGCTCTCCTTGACCGAGATGATGGGCTGCTGGTTTTCAACGCCCATGCGCTTATACCATGTCTGACGATTGAAATAGACGTTGTTGGTGAGCTGTTCGCGCCATTGCGTCAGATAGGTGTCGCTCACAGCTTCGCTTCCCGACTTCGATTTGACCACAGGAAAGACGAAATGAAGGTCGGGGTGAACCCAACGCTCCACCATGCGGCACGCCTGACACTGCCCACAAGCTTCGCCGCCAACGGGATGTTGGCAAAGCAGGGCCGAGGCGTAGGCCAGCGCCATGGGCAGTTTGCCGCTTCCTTCCGGCCCAGTGAACAACTGGGCATGCGGCACACGCTTCTCCAGCAATTGGCGTTGGAGAAAGTCCTTTATGTCGTTTTGTCCGATGACGTCTGAATAGCGCATGAGCGATGATGGTTTATTGGGTAATGGCGAATTTTACCACTACTTGGTCTGAGGTCAATATATTCTCGCCGCGATTTGGGCGATGCTGTCAACCGCCGACACGGTGTAGAAATGCAGGCTTGGCACACCGTGTGTCATGAGTTCTTTACACTGTGCAACGGCCCATTCGATGCCGAGGGCCTTGGCTTCCTCGTCGGTTTTGCATTTCACGGCTTCGTGGGCCAGCGCTTCGGGGAAGTTGCAATGGAAGGTCTTCGGCACCGTTTGCAATTGCGAGAGCTTCGCAAAAGGTTTGATGCCCGGGATGATGGGAATGTTGATGCCGGCGGCGCGTGCCTTGTCAACGAAACGGAAGTAAGCCTCGTTGTCGTAGAAAAGCTGCGTCACGGCATATTCCGCTCCGAGTTCCACTTTACGCTTAAACCATTCGAAATCCATTTCCATGTTCAGCGCCTCCTCATGCTTCTCCGGATAGCAGGCCACACCGTAGGAGAAAGGTTTTCCCGGCACCTTGATTTCGCTGCCGTCGAGGAAGTGGCCAGCGTTGAAGGAATTGATCTGCTCCTGCAACTCGGTGGTGTGGGAGTAGCCGTTTTCCGTCGGTTTGAAAAATGCGTCTTCCTTGGCCTTGTCGCCCCGCAAAACGAGAAGATTCTCTATGCCGAGAAACTGGAGGTCGAGCAAAACGTATTCCGTCTCTGCCCGCGTGAAACCCGAACAAAGGATATGGGGAACAACGGGGATGTTGTATTCATTCTGGATGGCGGCCGCCACAGCGATGGTGCCGGGACGGCGGCGCACCCGCGAGCGCTGCATCAGTCCGTCGCCGAGGTCTTTGTAAACATACTCCGAGCGGTGGGTCGTGATGTTGATGTATTGCGGATTGAAATTCCTCAGGCGGTCGATGGTACGTTTCAGTCCGCCGATGCCGTTTCCTTTGAGCGGCGGCAGCACTTCAAACGAGAAGGCTGTGCCGTTATGCTGGGCCAAGAGATCGGTTATTTTCATTTTTTTGCGTTGACGGGGTTCGGTATATGGCGTAGGTGTACACCACTGCATTTTAGCATACAAAGTTACGATAGCTACGCTAAATGCCAAAATTATTCGGGGGAATTGTTTGGAGGGAACGCTCAGAAATCGCTTGTCTGCAAGCGGCAGGCCAAGCCCGCGACGGCGGGCCGCCCGATTTTGTCGGAAAGTTTCGGCCGCACTTGGGTAAAAATACGTAAATTTGTAGGGTGTTTCTGATTCTCAGGCACATTAAAAAAACGACTCCATGCCACAAGCTTATCATATCGCACTGCCCGAACAATTGCGCGGCACCGTCACGCTGCCCGCCTCGAAGAGCATTTCCGCCCGCGCCCTCATCATCGCGGCCCTGGCTGGCAACGCCCAACTGGAGAACCTCTCCGACTGCGACGACACGACGGTGTTGCGCCGCGCCCTCGCCGAGCGTTCGCCCGAAATCGACATCCACGCCGCCGGCACCGCCATGCGTTTCGGAACGGCCTTCTTCGCCGTTACGC
>OHLK01000385.1_pt1 | contig 10070 bp, 6 predicted proteins | sample 1569041 | NCBI WGS metagenome assembly OHLK01 (sample SAMEA3879573, study PRJEB24766) | human gut metagenome | biome: human-associated habitat; feature: feces | place: USA | collected 1985/1987 | reverse complement strand
CAGGGGCAGCGGCGCAACTGCCATGTTATTTGGCTCAAAACCGCACAGAGACTTTTCTTGATTTTGAACACCCTAGGACATAGGGCGGCAAAACGTTGAAATACCTCCTGGTAAAATAGAGTGGGTTGGGAGAGCGGAGAAGATGGCCTGGCGTGTGGTATGTTGTTGATAATGAGGAGAGAATGTTATCCTTATACTTAGGCGATCTGTCTTTTCAGCAGTCCCCGCATGCGCCATTAGCATTTTCACCAATACTAAATAACAATAAAAAGTAATTTTAAAAAGGCCACTCCAAAATAAATTGTTAAATTTGCGTGATTTACAGAGTTTATAAGAATAAATCATATAAGAAAAACAACCGATGAACGTGATTACTAAGACCGTCGCGTTGCCTGATGGAAGAACCATCAGCATCGAGACCGGTAAGTTGGCCAAACAGGCCGACGGTGCTGTCATGCTGCGCATGAACAACACGATGTTGCTCGCCACAGTCTGTGGCGCCAAAGACGCTGTCCCCGGCACTGACTTCATGCCCCTCCAGTGTGACTATAAGGAAAAATATTCTGCCGCAGGCCGTTTCCCCGGCGGTTTCACCAAGCGTGAAGGTCGCGCTTCCGACTACGAGATTTTGACGTCTCGTCTCGTTGACCGTGCCTTGCGTCCACTTTTCCCGAGCGATTATCATGCAGAGGTGTATGTCAACATCACGCTCTTCTCAGCCGATGGCGTTGACATGCCTGACGCACTCGCCGGTTTCGCCGCTTCTGCTGCTCTGGCCTGCTCCGACATTCCTTTCGAAGCTCCCATCTCTGAGGTGCGCGTAGCCCGCATCAACGGCGAATATGTCGTTGACCCGACATTCGAACAGCTCGCCAACGCCGATATGGACATCATGGTCGGTGCCACCGAAGAAAACATCATGATGGTGGAAGGCGAAATGGACGAAGTGCCTGAAAGCGCTCTGCTCGAGGCTTTGAAGGTGGCCCACGAAGCCATCAAGCCGATGTGCCGTTTGCAGAAGGAAATTGCCAAGGAACTCGGCACTGACGTGAAGCGCGTATATTGCCACGAAGTAAACGACGAAGAACTCCGCCAGCAGGTGAAGGACGAATGCTACGCTCCGGCTTATGCCATTGCTGAAGCAGGCGACCACGACAAGCATCAGCGCGAAGAAGCTTTCGAGAAGATTCGTGAAGACTTCAAGGAACGCTACGTTGCTGCCCACGCCGACCTCTCGGCTGATGAACTTCAGGAAAAGAACGACCTCATCGACCGCTACTACCACGACGTTGAGCGCGATGCCATGCGCCGTTGCATCCTCGACGAAGGCAAGCGTCTCGATGGCCGTAAGACAACAGAAATCCGCCCCATCTGGTGCGAAATCGACCCGCTGCCAGGACCTCACGGTTCTGCCATCTTCACCCGTGGTGAAACCCAGTCGCTTTCAACCTGTACGCTCGGAACTAAGCTCGACGAGAAGATGGTTGACGATGTACTCGACAAGAGCTACATGCGCTTCCTCCTCCACTATAACTTCCCTCCATTCTCAACCGGTGAAGCCAAGGCTCAGCGCGGTGTTGGCCGTCGCGAAATTGGTCACGGCCACTTGGCATGGCGTGCGCTCAAGGGTCAGATTCCTGCCGACTTCCCATACACTGTGCGTGTCGTGAGCGACATTTTGGAATCAAACGGTTCCAGCTCAATGGCCACTGTCTGCGCCGGAACTCTGGCATTGATGGACGCTGGTGTGCCCCTCAAGGCTCCTGTGAGCGGTATCGCCATGGGCTTGATCAAAAATCCAGGTGAAGACAAATACGCTGTCCTCTCTGATATCCTCGGCGACGAGGACCACTTGGGCGACATGGACTTCAAAACCACTGGTACTGCCAAGGGTTTGACTGCCACCCAGATGGACATCAAGTGTGACGGACTTTCTTATGAAATCCTCGAGAAGGCTCTCATGCAGGCCAAGGCCGGTCGTGAGTACATCCTCGGCAAACTGACAGAAACGATTGCCGAACCGCGTGCTGACTTCAAGCCACACGTTCCACGCATCGAAGCCTTCGAGATTCCTAAGGAATTCATTGGAGCCGTTATCGGCCCGGGCGGAAAAATCATCCAGGGCATGCAGGAAGAAACCGGCGCCACCATCACGATTGATGAAGAAGACGGCGTAGGCAAAATCCAGGTATGCGGTGCCAACAAGGCTGTTATCGACGCTGCCGTTGCCAAGATCCGCGCCATCGTTGCCATCCCCGAAGTGGGAGAGGTTTACGACGCCAAGGTCATCAGCATCATGCCTTACGGCTGCTTCGTTGAGTTTATGCCGGGCAAAGAAGGCTTGCTCCACATCAGCGAAATCGCTTGGAAGCGCTTGGAAAGCGTTGAAGAGGCCGGCATCAAGGAAGGCGACAACATCACCGTGAAACTCCTCGAAATCGACGAGAAGACTGGTAAGTTCCGTCTCTCACACCGCGTTCTCGAAGAGAAGCCCGAAGGTTGGGAAGAGCGTCCTGCCCGTCCTGCCCGTCGTCCGCACCGCGAAGGTGGTGAAGGCCGCGGTCCGCGCCGCCAGTAATGCTTACCATTGTCACAGCCATGCTACTAAAGAGCCGCATGGCCAGGCATTCCACTCATGAGAAATGAATGAAATGTACACCATAGCATCAAAAGTCCCCATAGTCCGACATCGGATTGTGGGGATTTTTTTGTTTATGCAACGTAAGGCTTTTCTGAGGACTGAGGTCTGACTTCCGAGGGCCGAAATTTGACTTTCGAGGTAGGGCGTTTAAAATCCAGAAAATCAGGATTGGTAGAGAGGCGACAGCGCCCCTGAAGGGTAGGGTGTTCAAATTCTCAAAAAAAACGGCGTTTTTGCTAAATAATAAGGTGCGACGAAGCCCTGGGGCGAAGCACTGTAGCTCACTTTGCTCGCAAAGTGAGGGGGCGAATATTGTGGCGGCCAAAGTGAGCTACAATGCTGGCGCCGCAACAGATGATTATGCTGGCGCAGCGCAAATTTCCGCTGCGAGGGCGCTACCGCTAAGTTTGATTTTCTCTGGATTTTTAACGCCCTACTTTCGAGGGCCGAGGTCATTCTTTCCGCGTTGCAGTCCGCTTCCAGCGCTTTCAAGTATATTCTCCGACTCCCTATGCCTGTCAGCGAATCTGGGGGCAGACGCGGACGCATCTGCTCCCAGACGCGTTCGTCTCTGCCCCCGGATTCGCTTGCGTCTGCTCCCGCGTTCGCTTGCGCCTGCTCCCGCGTTCGCTTGCGTCTGCTCCCGCGTTCGCTGGCAGGCATAGGGCGAGTTCTTGGAAAAAAACATGGCGTTGCGTCCCGATGAGGCCCTGGCGTTTCAAAATACGTTTGTCTCCGTCCGTGTCGGGGCATTCTGCGGTTTGCCTCCTGTCTTGTGCCACGAAAATATGCCGTGCAGAAACAAACATTAAAAAAAGCCGAGATATTCCGCCAAACTCCCAAAAATTATTGTTACTTTTGCCTGTAAGTATATACTTGCGTAAAAAAACATAAAAGTCATGACGCTCGACGATATTAAATCAGTATATTTTGTCGGTGCAGGAGGCATCGGCATGAGTGCCCTTGAACGTTATTTCCTTGCTGAGGGAAAGTGCGTTGCGGGTTACGACCGCACATCTTGCGAACTCACAGAGACGCTCCGCAAAGAAGGTGCCGACATCCATTACGAAGACAACGTGGAACTCATTCCTGAGTGCTGCCGCGACAAAGCCACCACATTAGTGGTATTTACGCCTGCCATCCCAGCAGACCACAAAGAATTGGCCTATTTCCGTAACAACGGTTTCGAGGTGCAGAAACGCGCCCAGGTGCTCGGCCTCTTGACGCGCCACTCCAAGGGGCTCTGCGTGGCCGGAACCCACGGAAAGACCACCACTTCAACCATGGTGGCACACCTGCTTCACCAGAGCCACGTGGAATGCAACGCTTTCTTGGGCGGCATCAGCAAAAACAGTGGTACGAATTTCCTGCTCTCAGAGAAAAGTCCGTATGTCGTGATAGAAGCCGACGAATTCGACCGCTCCTTCCATCATCTGCGCCCCTTTGCCACTGTCATTACTGCCACGGATGCCGACCATCTTGACATCTATGGAACTGAGGAGGCTTATTTGGAGAGCTTCACAAAATACACCAGCCTCATCCAACCGGGCGGCGCGTTAATCGTTCATTGCGACTTGAAGATGAAAGAGGCCCTGCAAGACGGCGTGCGTCGCTACGACTACAGCCGCGACAAGGGCGATTTCCATGCTGAAAACCTGCGCATCGGTGGCGGACGCATCGTGTTTGACTTCGTCTCGCCGTTTGGCAATATCAAGGATGTTGAACTCGGCGTGCCCGTGAGCATCAACATCGAAAACGGCATTGCCGCTATGGCGCTCGCCCAGATTGCCGGTGCCACGGAAGAGGAAATCCGCCGCGGCATGCTGAGCTTTGAAGGCGTTGTGCGCCGCTTCGATTTCAAACTCAAAACCGACCGTATCGTCTTCTTGAGCGACTATGCCCACCATCCAGCGGAAATCCGCCAGAGCGTGCTCTCGTTGCGCGAAGTGTTTAACGGACGCAAGCTTACCGCCATTTTCCAACCCCACCTCTACACCCGCACCCGCGATTTCTACAAGGATTTTGCCAATAGTCTTTCGTTGCTCGACGAGGTGATCTTGACGGAAATCTATCCGGCCCGCGAACAGCCCATCCCCGGCGTGACCAGTCAGATTATCTTCGACGAACTGCGCCCCGATATGCAACGCCGCATCTGCCAGAAGACCGACGTGCCGCAAATCGTTGAAAACGAGGATTTCGATGTGCTCATCGTGCTCGGAGCTGGCGACCTCGACAACTATTGTGATGAAATAACAGAAATTTTGAAACGAAAATATTGCTGATGCCAGCACGGGCGGCACAGACCGCCTGAGCCGCGGGGGAGGAAAGCGCCTTTCAGGACCTTCCTCCGCTTGCAGCCAAAGGCACGTAAAATCCCGCAGAATTGCTATGAAGACATTCTTTAAACTGCTCGTATTGTTGGGGGTCGTTGCCTATCTCTTCTATGTCTTTGCCGACATATCTGGGAAAAGAGACAGCACGCGCTGCAAGGAAGTGAACGTGATCATCGTTGACAGCAGCTACGCGGGATTCATCAACGCCGATGAAGTGGTGCGTATTTTGAAGAAGGAGAAGATTTATCCTGTGGGCCAGTTGATGGAGGAGGTCAATGGCGACAGTCTGGAGAAAGCACTGGAGAAAAACTCGTTCGTGAGCATCGTGAAGTGCTATAAGACACCGGGAGGCCGCGTCAACATCAACATCTCGCAGCGACTGCCCATCCTGCGCATCAAAGCCGACAACGGCGACGACTATTACATCGACAACAAGGGCGTGGCCATGATGCCCGAAAACTATACGGCCGACGTGGCTGTGGCAACGGGACGCATCAGCAAACGCTATGCTGCCAAGAACCTGGTCCACCTGGCTCGCTATCTCCACACGAACGACTTTGCCAACGACCTCGTGGAGCAAATCAACGTGGCGCCCGATGGCAGGGTGGCGCTCATCCCGCGTATCGGCTGCCAGGTAATCCAAATGGGAAAGCTCGACTCGCTGACCCTGAGGACGCAGATGCAAAACCTGCGCGTGTTTTACGACAAGGTGCTGCCGACTGTTGGGTGGAACACCTATCGCGAAATCAGTTTGGAATTCAATAACCAGATTGTTTGCAAGAAAAACTGATGTCTGAAGCTCCGCTTCGGAGAACGGGCGGACCCAGCGCAGGAAAGCAACCGCAAAGCAAAGCCGTGTCGGCACCGTGATGCTGGCACGCTGAAGAAAGACGCTATAAGTAGGTGTAAAAAATAATGCTCTTGGCATAAATCATAAAAAGAGTTTTGACCACCCACTTGTTATTTTAAGAAAGAAACCTCAAAGGCCCGAGAGCCGTTTCGCCAAGCAATTGTCTTGCGCGTGGAAAACTCAAAGGCCAACGCCTAATAACACTCTATGAATATGACAAATGACGACTTCATCGTAGCAATAGAACTCGGTTCGTCCAAGGTGACGGCTATTGCTGGGCAGAAACAGCCTGACGGTGCCATCAAAGTCCTCGCATACGCACAAGACCCTTCGGAATCGTTCATCCGCAAGGGGTGTATCAACAATTTCAACAAGATGACGTCGTGCGTTGACAGCATCAAGCAGAAATTGGAAAATGCCCTCGGACGCTCCGTTGCCAGCTGCTATGTCGGCATCGGCGGCATGGGCATGCACACCGTGGCCAACACCGTGACGCGACATCTCGGCGAGAAGCAACTCATCACCGCCGAAATGGTCAACAACGTGAAGGATTCCAATAACAGTATGCCTGGAAACGACCGCGAAATCCTCGAGGTGATACCGCAGGATTACCAGCTCGGCACACAGGTGGTGGCCGACCCCATCGGCATCGCGTCTGACGTGATTGAAGGACACTTCCTCAATATCATCTCCAACACGAGCGTGTCGGAAAGCGTTTACAACTGCTTCCGCAGTGCTCATCTCAACGTGGTGGGCATGCCCATCACGGTCCTCGCTTTGGCCGACGCCATCTTGACGGAGCCAGAGAAGCGCTCAGGATGCGCCTTCGTGGACATGGGTGCGGAAACCACTTCCGTGGCCATCTTCAAGAACAATATTCTCCGCCATTTCGCCGTCATCCCTCTCGGTGGCGCTAACGTCAACCGCGACCTCTGCACACTGCAAATTGAGGATTCGGAGGCTGAACAACTCAAACGCAAATATGCCACGGCTTACAGCAACGAGGAGGAAGACAAACACGAACCTGTCACGCTGGGCGACGGCCGCACCGTGAAGTATGAAGAATTCAATGGCCTGGTGGAAGCACGCATGGAGGAAATCATCCTCAACATCAAGCACCAGATTGCCCTCTCCAAATACGACGACTCGAAGCTCGTCAGCGGCATCGTGGTGACTGGTGGCGCCGCCAATATGAAGAACATCGACAAGGCCTTTGCTGCCTTCACCGATTTCAGAAAGGTGCGCTTCGTGAAGAACACCCGTTTGCAAACGCGTCTTGAAAGCAAACCGTCGTCGTCTTTCAATGCCGACGGCTCATTCAATGCCGCCATCGCCCTCATCGACAAGGGTGAAATCAATTGCTGCGGCGGTGTGATCGGACAGGAGGGCAATGCGTTTGAACAGCAGGCGCAGGGCGGAAATGTCCAGACGGAGAACGATTTCTCACAGCAGGGCATGCAGCAGACCTTGGCGGGCACAGGTCAGCAGGGTGTGCAGAATGTCACCATCGGTGGCCATCAGAATGCAGCCCAGACGCAGACGGTTGCTCAGGGGCAGCAGAACGGCCAGACAACAGATGTCGAAACCGAGGAAACTTCTGAAAGAGAGACCAAGAAGCCTAAGCAGAAGAGCGGCATGTTTGGTCGCATCTCGAGCATCTTCAAGAAAGTGACCAATGCTGCGGGCAACCTCGTCAATGACGATGACGACCGCTTCATGGCGTCGCGCAAAGATAAGTAGGTGTTCAAAATTAGTTTATACTATCCATGTAGGGATAAGCCAGTTTAATATTGCCTTGCCGCATTCTTTTGCCCCTACAACTGTCTTTCATCAGTCACGTAGCCCGCTACGCTCCTTCTTCAAGACAGCTGTAGGAACAAAATAATACGACAATTCAATATAAACTAATTCTGAACACCTACTTAAAGAATAAGTGTTGGCCAAACCATGACCAAACCGGTTCCCAGCGGCAAATGGGTGCCGCAGAGAAATCAGTCCGGTTAAAAAACAACTCCTAAACGATTCATAGTTTTATGTCAGATAACAACGAATTGCTCGATGTGGGCATGCCTTCAACATCTCCTTCAATCATTAAGGTCATCGGCGTTGGAGGCGGTGGCGGAAATGCCGTCAACCACATGTACCGTGAGGGTATTCACGATGTCAATTTCGTACTTTGCAACACCGATAGCAAAGCATTGATGGACTCTCCCGTTCCCGTTCGGCTCCAGCTCGGAAAAGAAGGACTCGGCGCGGGAAACATCCCGGCAAAGGCCCGCGAAGCCGCCGAAGAAAGCGTTGAAGACATCCGCCAGATGCTAAACGATGGCACCAAGATGGTGTTCATCACCGCTGGTATGGGCGGCGGTACGGGCACGGGCGCCGCACCAGTCGTTGCTCGCGAAGCCAAGAATATGGGCATTTTGACGGTGGGCATCGTCACCATCCCGTTCCGCTTCGAAGGTAATAAGAAAATCGATCAGGCCCTCGACGGTGTTGACGAAATCTCAAAGCACGTTGACGCCTTGCTCGTCATCAACAACGAACGCCTGCGCGAAATCTATCCCGACCTCAATGTGCTCAGCGCCTTCGAAAAGGCCGACAACACTTTGAGCGTGGCTGCGCGAAGCATCGCTGAAATCATCACCATGCACGGCATTATCAATCTCGACTTCCGTGACGTCTGCACCGTCTTGAAAGACGGCGGTGTGGCCATCATGTCTACGGGATTCGGCGAAGGCGAAAACCGTGTGACGAAGGCCATCAACGATGCCCTGCATTCGCCGCTGCTCAACAACAGCGATATTTTCAACTCCCACAAGGTGTTGCTCTCCATCTCTTTCTGCGCAGAAAAGGAAGGCGATTCGCTGATGATGGAGGAGATGAACGAGGTGCACGACTTCATGGAGAAATTCCACGACGACGTGGAGACGAAGTGGGGTCTCTCAACCGACCCATCGCTCGGCAAGAAGGTGAAAATCACCATCCTGGCCACGGGCTTCGGCATCTCCAGTGTGCCGGGCATGCAGGAAAAACACGACGCGGAAGACGAGAAGCGCCGCCAGCTCGAAGCCGAAAAGGCCGAGGAGAACGACGAGCGCCGTACACAATATTACGACAACCCCAACCGAAAGAGCGGGCAGCGTAAACGTTCGCGCATCTATCTCTTCGGCTTGGACGACCTCGACAATGAAGAGGTGATCTCGCTGGTTGAAATGACACCGACGTTTAAGCGTAGCAAGGAAGAACTCAATAGCATCAAGAGCAAGACTTACAACAGCGTGGCCGTGGAACCAGAAAGCGACAACACCAACGGTTCGGCGGCGCAGGTGATTTCATTTGCCTGATAAGTCTCCTCTGTATTCTAAGCTGTATTCCACCCGTTCAGCTGAAGAAAGAAAGGGCTGCTGAGGCTCCCGACGGATGCTTCAGTGCTCATGGCCTTCGGACGCTGAAAATCGCACCACTTAATCCCCAAGTATTCATCCTGAGAATATGTCTGAACTCAACAATACATCAAATCTTTTGGTAGACCCCATCGTTAATCATTCCGCCGAGATCATCAAGGTCATCGGTGTTGGTGGCGGTGGGGGTAACGCTGTGGGGCAGATGTACCGTGAGGGAATTGAAGGGGTTCGCTTCCTGGTGTGCAACACAGACCAAAAAGCCCTCGAAGACTCCGTCGTGCCCGACAAAATTCAGCTCGGCCCTGGTCTCGGAGCGGGCGGCCAGCCTGTCGTTGGCCAGGATTTGGCCGAGAAAAACCTTGACAAGATCGATGCCATCTTCGACGACAAGGTGAAGATGGTGTTCATCACTGCTGGTATGGGCGGCGGCACCGGCACCGGTGCCTCGCCAGTCATTGCCCGCGAGGCAAGGGCTCATGGTGTGCTGACGGTGGGCATCGTCACCATCCCGTTTCTCTTTGAACGTGAACGCCAAATCGACAAGGCGCTCGATGGTCTTGAACGATTGGGCAAGGAGGTGGATGCCATGTTGGTGATCAACAACCAACGCCTCTGCGACATCTACACCGACCTCACCATCATTGATGCTTTCAAGAAAGCCGACCTCACCCTAACAACGGCGGTGCGCTGCATCGTGGAAATCATTGAGATGCACGGACGTGTCGGACTCGACTTCTGCGATGTCAGCAACGTATTGCGTAATGGCGGTGTGGCCATCATGTCGACTGGTTTCGGCAAGGGCGAGAAGCGCGTCACCAAGGCCATAGAAGAAGCGCTCT
>OHLK01000382.1_pt1 | contig 10113 bp, 5 predicted proteins | sample 1569041 | NCBI WGS metagenome assembly OHLK01 (sample SAMEA3879573, study PRJEB24766) | human gut metagenome | biome: human-associated habitat; feature: feces | place: USA | collected 1985/1987 | reverse complement strand
TTTTTCTGTTGCCCCGTCCGGCAATACCTTCCTGTTTCAAGGCGGATACCAGCAACGGGATAAATTCTACTTCCTTACCGCTCATGGTGATCACCTTGGGAAAAAACAGGAGGCTATTCCCACCTGTGACGGAAACAAGGTCGCTGTGGAGCAGTGCAGCCTGCTTCGCAGCCGGATGTTGTTCCTTGGAAAAGATGGTGTGCTCTATGGAGGTATTTGGGGGAGCGATGGCCAATGAAACAGTCTGATATTTATACCGAGGCTCTGACCTGTCTGCGCTCCATCCTTCTGGCAGACCATCCAGAATTCCAAAACTGGATCGACTGGCTGGAACGGGATATTGAGGATTGGACCCAGCGCCGTGAGGTCGCCCACCACCTTCGGGCATACGGAGGTATGGGCTCGTTCAACGACCTACCCAGTATGCGTGGCAATCACGACTATATTTTCGGCTTTCTCAAGTCCGTGTGCTATACCTTCGGCCACCTTTATGGCAAACGGGAAGGCATTTCGCCAGAGGCATTGATGGAGGAGTGCCTGCACGATGTAGAGCAGGCAGCCTATCACCCACATAAGCCACTGAACCGAGCCATTGCCCAGCACTTGATGCAGGGCGATTTACAGGAAAACCTGGATGCTCTGTGAGGGAAATACAATGCATGACATGAATTTGGAAAAAAACCGCAGTAAAATTCAAACTGCTTATAAAGTAAGCCCCTTCACAAAGGGTACCTGCCCAGAACCGGAGGATGCTGTGAAACGATTTGAAAGCAGGTATACTCCCATCCCCGCAGAGTACCGCTGGCTACTTTTGAACTTCGGCGGCTGCTATTTGGCGGAACCGTGGATCTTCACACTGAAAGAGTTGGAAGAAGCCTACCCGATTTTTCAAGAGGCTTATGAGGATTACATGAGCGAATATGACCACGGCCCCACCTTTCCAATCGGAGGATTGGGTGACGGGAGTATCGTATTTATCGACTTAGAGAGCGGCAGAGTCCGGGGCTATAACTGTGACTATGCCGATCTGGAGGAGATTGCCGAGAATTTTTCCAGCCTGCTCCTGGGCCTTGTGGAACAGGCATTGGAACTGGGAAACCTGTGCAAAGAATTGTGAGGTAAGCGTATGGCAAAGGACATCAGGGAGTGCCTGCTGGAGCAGGCAAGAAAATTTCATCAGTGGCAGGAAATCACTTATCCCGGAAAAACCACCGAGGAGATCGGCGGTGCATGGGAGGTCGATTACCCTGCGTGGAATGATATATTTGATGCCTTTTGCCATGTGTTGACCCAAATGGATGCAGAAACGGCAGACAGCGTCCTGCTGGATGAGATGGTCTATTTAATTGCCAGAGCCAACGAAGCGGAAGGATTTATACAGGAAACAACTTCCCATCCCAAATGGTTTGAGTGCCTCTGCCGCAGGGCCGCAGCCTCCAATGAGAGTGAGGCCAAGTGGCAGTTTGCCGCCTATCTGCCGAAATGCTCATGTAGTCAGGAAGTCAGGGATATAATTCTGGATTTCGCAAAGGACCCCAATGAATATGTGAGCCGTCGGGCGCTTTTGGCGATGCCCGCTCTGCGTCCTGACTGTGTAGAACAGTTCGCTCCGCTGTTCTGGGAGCGGAACTGTTATTCCCTCGAATTACAGGAATACCAGCGGATCGCTGTTCTGGTCTCACTGGACGCCATCCATTCCGTCATGCTTCCACAATACTTGGAGCAGGCCAAGCAGGATGGTCGGAGCTATCTGCTGGAACACGCAAAAAGGATTGAAGGAGAACTTACTATGAACGAAAAACTGTCCCGTCCCCAATTCAATCAAATGGATACAACCGAGAAGCAGACTCTGATGGAAAGCCTGGCTGCCCGTTATGATATGACCTTTCTCGGTCTACATACTTTTGACCGCTGGGGCCAGAGCTGCACCACCGGCATCTTCAAGAAAGATGGTCGGGAGTTCGTCTTTGTCCCCGGCGATACCGTCACCCTGGGCTGGGAGCAGTTTGCCGTGGGACTGAATCAGGAGAGCTGGGAGGAATTGGAGTATCTGTTCCGGGAATGGGAAATGGAGCGGGACCCGGAGGAGATGATTCGGGAAAGCATGGCTCCTGTTCGGCAGGTGGCCATTGGACCCATGCTGGTGGGCCGGGAGCTGGAGGAAATTAACTGGGAGCCAGTCAAACTGGAGGACCCACGACTGCGCTCGGAATGGTTGGAAGATTTTCGCCAATTCGCTTTGACCGACAGGGACAGTCTTACTCTGGCAGGTCGTGCCCGTTTCGAACGGGATAGTGACAGCTGGCAGGTCAGCCTCTATCACGAGGTGGACTATCTGGACTTTCAAAACCGGCTGCAAAAACAGGGCTTCTCCCTGCCCACGGCGGACGAGTGGGCCTACTTGTGTGGCGGCGAGTGCCGGACCCTGTTCCCATGGGGAGATGGGTTAGACTACTCCATGCGTCTGCGCTGGTTTGAGGATATGGATGAGGATGAGAACCGGCCTTATGACATGGAGGAACCCAACTTCTTCGGCCTGTCTATCGCCTACGATCCCTATATGCGGGAAGTGGTGCAGGCTGATAGACTTACCACCTGTGGCGGCGATGGCGGATGCAATATCTGCGGTGGGCTGGGCCCATTTCTCGGTTTCCTACCCTGTTCGCCCCACTGTAAGCCGGAAGTGCAGGAGGACAAGGAACTAAACGGAGATTATGACTTCTACCGGCCCATTATCCGGGTGGAGAACCATGATTGACAATAGAAGCTTGATACGAAATAAAGAAAGAGAGGTGCCGACATGGGAGCATGGGGCATAAAAGCATTAGAGCGTGACGAAGGGCTGGATGTACTGGACATCCTCAAAAATGAATATGTACCGGAGCATCCGGTAATGGATCTGGGCGAGATGATCGAACTGATGAAAGAGGAAGTCATGCTGGGATCTGACTTCTCACAAATCGACTTCCTCTTTGACAATACTGCGATGGCTCTGGCGGAGCTGTATTTCCAATGGAAGGATAATGGCAAGCTGGACTACGATCATGAAGAAGCTATATGGGATAAAGTCACCGGTTTCACAGCATCCAAAGAAGCCCTTGCTTTCCTGCTGCGGCAGCTCACCGACATCAAAAACGAGGTGCCGGACGAGGACGGCATCCGTGAGATTGTGGATCTTTGGAAGAACGAGGACAGCGGTGAGATCGCTCCTGCGTGGTTGGAACACTTGAATCAGCTCATTGATCGACTGGATTCAGAACAGGAGGCACGACAAATGTATATCAAAAAATACTGGGGCAACTTTATTGGCGGTTCCGATGACAGTCTGAACCTTGTGGCATTTTTAGAGGATCAGAAAAAGGAGGAGATCCCCCTCAGCGAGATTTTCGCCAAGATTGGTCTGGACAAGCAGAACTGGGACTTCCGCCAGACCGTGGAGTATCTGGAGTTTACACACTCCGATGGCGTGGAGATGGACTTCCACTTCGCCATTGATGTGGTCACCGACCTGGCCGCCATCCTGCTGGAGTGCAGCGTCAGTGGCAGTGTAAACCTTCAGGATCTGGACGAGTACAACACCCCTGCCCGCCGCATCCGCATCACCGTCACGCCAGAGGAGCATGACGCCATGAACAAGGCACTGGCGGATTTTGCCCAGAATCCGCTGGAATATGACCTCAGTGAGATGATGGACAACGAGGAGATCCAGGAGATGGCTCGGGATGTGGAGGCGCTGCGGAAGGAACTGTACGAGGCCGCTGGCCGCAACCGGGACTACCATGTGAAAGCGGAGGATGTGAAATCTCTGCTCCCTGACTGGAAGGGTGCCGATGGCTGCATCGCCACCAACCGCATCACAGTAGAGGGCCGCAAGGTGGGCTACTGCTACAGGGAGGAGCCGGACGGCGGCTGGGACAGCGGCTGGCGCTTTACCGCCGGTGATGAGAGCGACGAGTACATGGACGACCCTAACAATGCCGGGATCTACAAGCTGAACACGATCTGCAATGACGATCCCGACATCATCCCTTTGCTGAACACCCCCGCTCCCTGCGCCTTTGAGCGGGATGAAAATGGCGTGTTCCAGCTGATCAAAGACTGGAAACCAGATGAGGACGAGGAGGACCCTGATATGGATATTTTGAAGCAGTGCCAGAAGTGGCATGAGGAGAGCAAACAACATAAAATTATTGATGCGCTGGAGGCCATCCCCGCCGAGGAGCGTACCCCTGAGATGGACAGTGAGTTAGCCCGTGCCTATAACAATCTGGCAGACCCACATAAGCCAACTTGCAAAGAAATGCTCAAAAAGGCCCTCGCTCTGCTAAAGCCCCATGAGGAATACTTCGAGGACGATTATTACTGGAACTTCCGCATGGGTTACTCCTACTTTTATCTGGATCAGGAGGGCCGGGCTCTGCGATATTTTGAAAAGGCATTGGAAGTCCGCCCTGGTGACGATGACACCAAAGAGTTTATCGACCGGTGCAAGCAGGGTATTTCTCTGCCGCAGTTCTGGGAGTGCTTCCGGGATCGGACAGAGAACTGGTGGGAAACCTTTGCCGAGATGGAAGCAGAGCTGCGCCAGATGATGGACGAGGACAAAGACCATACCCGCGGCGCAGAACTCGTGGCCCAAATGCAGGAAACCCTGAATCTGGCCTTTGATGAAATCTCCTTTGAGCTGGGCGTGGGCGGCGAAAAGCATGAACTGATCCTCACCCCAGAGGGCGACAAAGTCAAACTGTTTGAGCTGGTCTACTTCCAGAAGCACGCTCCGAAAGAGGTGCTGGAGCACTGGAACATCCTGGTGGGCCGTCAACCTGTTCAAAACATCGGTCTGCGAACCAATGATGGCTGGGAGATTTCCGGGGATGATGTGCAGATCTGGCTGGAGGAACAGGGTGAAAACAGCTTTGCCATCTCCGCTTACTGTGAAAAGCTGCTGCCTAAGCTTCAAGAGGAAGAAGGCCGGGCCTGGTGGATGCTCACTACCCTCACCGACCAAGTGCTGGGCGAGATCTCCCACATGAGATACATAGACAGCTTTGATGTGCTGGAGGAACCCAAGGCAGAGCCGTCCTTCCTCCTGTCCCAGCTGCCCGACAAACTGCGGGAGCAGGGCCTGGAGCTCTCCACCGACCCGGAAGCCTATCTGGAGAGCTACCTTGGTTACAAAATGGAACCCAAACAGGACCCGGACGCCGATTGGCGGCTGGATGTAATGGCCGGTTCCACCTGCTGTGTGCCGCTCATCAACGGCTATCTGAATGCCGACAATGATTTTATGGACGATCTCCATGCCGACGGCGCGGTGGCGGGCTTCTTCTGCTATCCCCTGGATACCCTGCGGGAGGAGGAAGGCAGTCAGAAAATTTTCGACTTCCGGGACAAACTGGAGGAAGTGCTCACCGGCGGGGATGGTTCGGAAGTGCTCACTCTCACCGGCGGGGCTACCGGCCTCTACTGTGGCTATGTGGACTTCATCGCCTGGGACATCCAAGAGGCGCTGAACATGGCGAAAGAGTTCTTTGAAGGCACGGACATCCCATGGGCCATCTTCCACACCTTCCGCCGTGAAGCCGGTTCTGTACCCCTAAAGCAACAAGATGATGGGACAGAAACTGAGAATCAGGATGACGAGTTGGACGAAACGCTGACGGGCATGGACTATATTCCTTACACCCAACAGAACGCCGAATCCTTCTTCCAGCAGCTGGAGCAGTGGAACGACGAGGATGAGTACACCCGCTGTATCCAGGCACTGAATGCCATCCCGGAGGACTGGAGGAACTATCGCACCGCCTACGCCCTGGCACGGGCGCTGGAGAACTACGCCATCATCGGGGACCATGACGAAGGTACTTTGAAATCCAAGGGAGACAAAGCCCTTCTGAGGGCCATTGAGGTGCTGGAGTCCGTCCGGGAGGAAGGCCAGGACAAGGCGGAGTGGAATATGCGGATGGCCTATGGCTATCAGTATCTCTACGGCCAGGAGGAAAAGGCCATTCCCTACGCTCAGCGGTGGGCAGAGTTGGACCCGGAGGATGAAAATGCCCCGGCAGTAATTCGGGAGTGTAAGGCGGAGATCCGGAAACGCCAGCGCAGCCGGAAGAAGAAGGCCAAATTCGTGCCCGGTGATACTCCATTTGAGGGCTTCGACCTCACCAACTTCTGGGATGATAATTGGTATGCACTGAAAGAATATGTCAGTGATCCGCCTTCCGATGAGCTGATCGCCAGCGTGGAGGAGGAACTGGGCTACAAGCTGCCCGCCGCCTACATCTGGCTGATGAAGCAGCACAACGGCGGCATTCCGGTGAACACCTGCTATCCCTGCGATGAGCCGACCTGTTGGGCAGAAGACCATGTGGCCATCACCGGCATTTTCGGAATCGGACGGGAAAAGAGCTGCTCCCTCTGTGGAGAGCTTGGCAGCCAGTTTATGATCGCTGAGTGGGAGTATCCTGCCATCGGTGTGGCCATCTGTGACTGTCCAAGCGCCGGACACGATATGATTTTCCTGGACTACCGAGCTTGCGGTCCCCAGGGAGAGCCTGCGGTAGTCCATGTGGATCAGGAAAATGATTACAAGATCACCCATCTGGCAGATAGCTTTGAGGAATTTATCCGTGGACTGGAGCATGAATCCCTCTATGATCCGGATGAAGATGCAGAGGATCTTGAAGATGACGCCGACGAGGAGGAAACCGACCATAAGGGTTCCTTTGCCGGATCTGTGCTCCTCTCCAAAGCAGAGTGGGACAAGGAGCAGTTGATTCGAGATCTGCGGGAAGAATGGGGTATCGTAGATGAGGAGCCGGATGAGGGCGACGAAGATGTTGAGAACAGCGATGACGCTGTGGTAATGCGGGTCGGCAATATGATGCTGATTGTGACACTATTCCACGGTCACATCCCGGACAATGAAGCAGAGATCAACGCCGAAAACAACTATATGTGGCCAGAGGCCGTAGAAGTGGCCAAAGCGCACAAGGCCCATATCATGGTGGCTGTGTTGGGCGAGGAGGAAAAACTGCTGGAACGAGGTAAGCTGTTCACCAAGGCGATGGCAGTGTGCTGCAAGCAGAAATACGCCACCGGTGTCTACACCAGCGGCGTGGTATTTGAGCCTCGTTTCTATGAGGGCCTTGCCGATATGCTCAAAAAGGACGAACTGCCCATCTTCAACTGGGTTTGGTTCGGCCTGTACCGGAGCGAGGGGGGCCTAAACGGCTACACCTACGGCATGGATGTGTTTGGCAAGGAGGAAATGGAGGTGTTGAACACCGACGCTGAGCCGGAGGAACTGCGGGACTTTTTGGCCAGCCTTGCCTCCTATGTGCTGGCGTGTGATGTGACGCTGCAAGACGGCGAGACCATCGGTTTTTCTGCGGACGATAAGCACACCATCACCCGCAGCCCCGGTGTCTCTCTGCCAGAGGAACAGATGACCCTGAAGATCGGTTACGAGCCTATAAAGGGAGATCCGGAGGATGACGATGACAGCATAGGAATGGATGATGTTTCCTATCATATTGAGAACCTTGAGGAGAAGGAGCTTCCCATTGACCCCATCAACGCCTACAACCACATGGCGATTTATTTGCGCTGGTGCATGGAGCATGACCTGATGGGCGGGAAATTCCTGGCGGAGCATGGCGAAGTGGTAAATCAGGTCAAAGCCGATCCAGGCAACACAGACCTACGAACATTCATCCGGGAGGAGCTGTTCGGCTGTCTATTCTCGGCTCTGTTCAATCAGAAAGGCCGTGCCTTTGCCCATTATTACTATGGAGAAATTGATGCGCCCTATTATCCTGCCGACATTGATGACTATGCCCTGAAATATTTTGGTCCGTCCCGATACCACTCCAATGAATTTCAACAGGAGGCATACTTATTCATCCCCTTTGACGAGGACTACTATCAGGCTATGGCAGAGGTAATTGAGGAACGCTTCACCAACTGGCAGGGACAGGACTTTGACGAGGATACGCTGGAGCCTTCCGAGGTGGCGCAGGCCATTATGGAGTATCTGGACTGTGAGTGTACCTATTTCCCGTCTATGGCAGATGATGATCCCATCATGTCAGCATACAGCTACGCCCGGCGGCTGGGGGTACGGGAGGGCTTTGTTCCCGTACTTATCCAGGCGGATGATGAAACGCAGTTGGAGTGTCTGGTGATGAACGCTGACCCGGAGCATGATGCGGACTTCTATGAATTTGACCTCAAAACCGTGGAGGAGTATCGAAAGAAGATGCTCTCCGCTCCCATCAAGGACGGAAAGGCGATTTTGGAGGAATTGACCGGCCAGCGCAAGGAAGAAGCCGAGGACGATGATCTGGACTGGGATGAGGAAGTCCTGGGCGAGATGGAGGGCGGAGAACCCAACGACCGCTTCGCAAACTATTGGAACGATGATACCGGAATGACATATCCGCTCATTCTGGCTAAAATTCCGGTAAAGAACCCCTGGGAGATCTTCGCCTATCTGCCCTTTGGAAATTGGAATGAGTGCCCCGACACGCCGGACCTGATGGCAGTGGCGAAATACTGGTTCGAGCAACATGGTGCCATCCCTGCCGCCATGAGCCACGATGAATTGGAGTTTGAACTTCCAACTCCGATTTCCAAGGAAAGAGCTATGGAGGTGGCTGTGGAGCAATATGGTTTCTGCCCAGATCTGGATCAGAATGAGGATGGAAGCATTGGCTCCTTGGCAGATGTCCTGTGGCAGTCCACTGTCTGGTATTTCTGGTGGGATTGATGGGAGGTGCGACCAATGACAGAATATCAAAAAACCTATATCGAACTAAAAAAACAGTTTGTTGCGACCAATGAAGGTCCGGACAGTGTCCGCGCTCTATATACCTTCAAGGAAGAACTTGAGCAGAGTGAGGATCAGCAGGCCAAGGAAGTGCTGGTGGATGTATATGACCTGCTGGACTTTAAGAAGGACGCCTACGAACTGCTCTGCCAAATCGGAAATCGTTCCGATAAAAAGACCCTCAAGCGGCTGGGCACGCTGAAGGACTATGCGGAAAACTGGGGCAATCATTATGCTCTCCCCAAGCCCAAAACGCCGGAGGAAAAGCAGAAAGAGAAGGAGCGGCAGGCTCGGCTGGGCCTGCCCACCTTCCGGTATCACCCAAACCCTCTGGAAACTGGGGCTTTTGAGGAATCCGCAGACGGCGTTGTCTGCGACTGCTGTGGCAAGACGACCCATATTTTCTATACCAATCCGTTCTTTTCAGTGGAGGATATTGCATATCTGTGCCCAGAGTGCATCGCCAACGGCGAAGCAGCCCGGAAATATGACGGTAGTTTTCAAGATGATTTCTCTGTGGACGATGGTGTAGACGATCCGGAGAAGCTGGACGAGCTGATCCACCGCACCCCCGGCTACTCCGGCTGGCAGCAGGAATACTGGCGCGCCCACTGCGGCGACTACTGCGCCTACCTGGGCCATGTGGGTGCCAGAGAACTGCGGGCGCTGGGTGTGCTCGAGGAAGTGTTGGACGATCCCATGTGGGATGACGAACAGAAGAAAATGATTCAGGAATCCGTCAATGGCGGGCATCTGCAATGCTATCTGTTCCAGTGCCTCCACTGCGGAAAACACCTGGTCTGGATGGATTTTGATTGAGGTGGCAACATGGAGAAGAAGGATTTTCCCAAGGGAACCAAGCCCCGTGAGATCTTCGTCTATACCTGTGAGCGGATCGCGGAGCCTTTGAACCCGCTGGGCTACAAATACCGCAAGAGCAAAAATGACATCTACAAAAAAGACGGCATCTTTGTGTTCTCCTTTTACTTTTCCCCCTCCATCCGCTTTGGCTCCACCACTTTTACTGCCTTCTTCGATGTGAGTTCCCCGGTGATTGCCCAGTGGCGCAGTGAGCAGGAAGGGACGGAGGAAACCTATGATGGTATCGTGGGTACCTCCATCGCCCGGCTGACCCACCGGTATGATGACTTCCCCCGCTATGAGGTATCTACTCTGCTGGAGCGGGAACGCTCTATCCAGGAAATTTCCGGGCAGATCCAGGACTATGCACTACCATTCTTTGCCCGGTTTTCCAATCTGCCCAAGCTGCTGGACGATGT
>OHLK01000374.1_pt1 | contig 10401 bp, 10 predicted proteins | sample 1569041 | NCBI WGS metagenome assembly OHLK01 (sample SAMEA3879573, study PRJEB24766) | human gut metagenome | biome: human-associated habitat; feature: feces | place: USA | collected 1985/1987 | reverse complement strand
ATTGCACAGCGGCGCCCACTGGTACGGCGTAAAGGGCTTGGGCACAAAGCCGTTGACCGAAATAACCAGCTCGCCCTTGTTGCCCACCGCGTCCATTTTGGCACGCACGCGTTTAATCATCTCCACCGTTTCAACGATATCCTCGTCCTCTTCTCCCGGCAGACCGATCATATAATACAGCTTGATGTTGCGCATTCCGGCAGCAGCCGCCAATTCGATAGAATTATAAACGTGCTCCTCCGTAATGCCCTTGTTAATCGCAGCGCGCATCCGCTCGCTACCTGCCTCCGGTGCTACGGTCATCGTGCGCTGTCCGCTCTGCGCCAGTGCATGCGCAATCTGCTCCGTAAGCATATCGGCACGCATGCTGGCAACGGAAAACGGTATCTTGTGCTCTACTAAGTATTCCGTCAGCTCCGCCATCTGCGGATGGTCGGAAACGGCTGCGCCCATCAGGCCCACCTTTTTCGTGCGCTCGGGACGCTTGGCGATATCTGCCAGAATATTTTCCAGCTTACGCGGACGCGGCTTGCGGAAGCAGTAGCCTGCCATGCAGAAGCGGCAGTGACGGCCGCAGCCACGCGCCACCTCGACGATAAACATATCCTCAAATTCCGTTCCGCTCGTCACGATAGCAGAGGTGTGCGGATATGCGTCGATATCACGCGCCCACTGGCGTGCAACCTTCGCCGGCGCACCTTCTTGCGGCAGCAGCGCGGTAAACTCGCCCTCCTCATCGTACTGCGCCGTATACAGGCTGGGAACATAAACGCCCGGCACCTGCGCCAGCGCCGCCAAACGCTCTTGCTTGCTTTCCTCGCGGTAGATGGTATCAAGAACGTGCTGCACTGTTTCCTCGCCCTCGCCGATAACAAAGGCGTCAGCCACAGCAGCCAAAGGCTCGGGATTAAAGGTAGCACATGGACCGCCGATAATCACCAAAGGCTCGCGCTGATTGCGCTCCGCCGCCCGCAGGCGGATATTGCCCAAATCCAGCACCGTCAGCAGATTATCATAGTCCATTTCAAAGGACAGCATGACGAAGATAACATCAAAATCTGCCAGCGGACGCTGGTTTTCCAAGCTCAGCAGCGGTGTTTTGCTTTTGATATGCTCCTGCTGCAGGCGTTTATCCGGCAAAAAGAAGCGCTCGCAGGCACTGTCGCCGCGCTCGTTAATCATCTGATACAAAATGTGCATACCAAGGTTAGACATGCCTAGATGGTAGACGTTGGGGTAAATAAAGGCTACCGGATGGCGTAAACCCGGCGGGTACACCTGCGCGCCGGTTTCATTTTCTCTTGTTTCTTTAATGTAGTTTTTGATTATCCAGGACAAAGCATTTCCTCTCCGAGTATCTATAATGTATTAAGAAAATATCAGCGCAAAATTACGCTGATATCCTCTTGTATTTTACTGATTTTTTTCTGCCAGCTTACGTTCAAACAAATCGATAACTGTTTTCAAAACCTTTAAGCGGGCATAATATTTATTGTTGCCCTCAACCACAGTCCACGGTGCATACGAGGTATCGGTGCGCACCAGCATTTCGTTGACTGCCGCTTCGTAAGCATCCCATTTATCACGGTTACGCCAATCCTCGTCCGTAATCTTCCATTGCTTATTGAGGTCATTCTGACGGTCATTGAAGCGTCGCAGCTGCTCCTCCTTGTCAATCTGCAGCCAGAATTTGGCGATGGCGATACCGTGCTCGCTCCACTGTGCCTCCATATCCTTGATTTCATCATAGGCGCGCTGCCATTCCTGTGGTTTGGCAAAGCCTTCGATGCGCTCTACCATGACACGTCCGTACCAGGTGCGGTCAAAAATTGCTATAGTTCCCGGCTGCGGCAATCTGGTCCAGAAGCGCCACTGATAATGGAACTGCTTTTCAACCACGTTCGGCGCCGCAATCGGGTGCACATGGAAGCCCAACGGGTCCAGTGCCGCCGTCAGTCTGCGGATAGCGCCGCCCTTGCCGGCAGCGTCCCAGCCTTCAAAGCCGATAACAACAGGAATCTGCGCCTTGAACATTTCAATCTGCAGCTGTGTCAGCTTTTTCTGGTACTTGTCCAGCTTTTCCTTATATTCTTCCTTGGTAAGCTCCTTGTTGGCGTCAATCGTGCTCAGCACATCGTAGGTTGCCGCGGTGCGCTTGTCGGCAGCAGGCTCGACAGGCATCTGCACGGCCTTTTCGATAGCATCGGCAATCTTATTGAAAACCTCCAGACGCGCGCTGCGCGGATCATCGTCGGCAATCAGATGCCAGGGAGCGTTTACCGTATCGGTGGCCTCCAGCATTTTTTCGTAATGCGGCAAAAATTTATCGTAATCTTCGCTTTCATCAAGAGCCGGATTCAGATCACGCCACGCCTTGCCCAGTGTTTTGGCATTCTTGGCGATATTTTTCTTTTGCTGCTCCGGTGACAGATGCAGGAAAAATTTAAGCACAAGATAATTATCATCCGTAAGCATTTTTTCAAAGTTGTTGATATGCTCAAAGGAAACAGCAGGATACTTGGTGTTATCCTCTTTATCCGCAAGCTCGTTGGCGTTTTTCAGATAATACCAGCTACGGTGATAAACGACAATATGTCCCAACGCCGGCAAACGCTTCCAGAAGGCGCCGAAAAACGGCTGTTCCTGCATTACACCGCGCAAACGCACGCTGGAATAAACATTAAAGCCACGGGCATCCATCTGCTGCATCATTTCGTTAATCAGCGCACTGCGGCGTGCACCGCGCCAGCCCTCAAACACGATGATAATCGGTCTTTTGGCGTCGCGGGCCAGGCGCTGAGCCTTTCCCAGACGTTCACCCAGCACTTCCATCTGCCTGTTGTATTCTTCCTTGGACACTTTTTTACTCAAATCCAGCTTTTCCAGCATTCTCCAACATCTCCTTACTGTGTGCGAGAATCTTTAAATCAGCGCTCCTCGTAGGGGTTCAGAGCGCGCGGTTTTCCTAATACCTCTGCCATGATAATGCCGTTGACGAGCGCCGCATGCTTCAGCTTGACGCGCTTTTTCGGCGCAGGCTGCGCCTGCTGTGCGTAGTGCGCATTAAACGCCGCTGCGGCAGCGTTCATCTTTGCTTCATCATAGCTATAATCACCGCGGGGGTCGTAATAAACCTTGCCCTTGTCATGCACGAGGGCTTCGTTTTCACGGTGAATTCTGCCGGTGTGGTCATGCATTGCTTCGCCGTCACGGTGAACTCTGCTGCCATCATCACGGCGCACACGCGTTCCGTCATGCACTACGCCTTGGCTGCTTTGACGCTTGCGTGCCTGCGCCTCCTCCGTCGTCTTTTTCAGACGGCGTTCAAACTCGGCGGCAATATCTTTAGGCTTAGCCTGCGTTTGCTGCTCTGCCTGCGTCGGCTCCGCCGTTTCCTGCGGCTGCTCTTGCGGCAGCTCCCGCTGTCTGCGGCGGCGGTTGCGCCTGTCCAAAAATACGTTGGCCAGCATTACGAGGACAAAAAGCAGGGGGATTAAATCACTGTCAAATAAACCGCCCATAAGCTGCACCTCGCTTATTTACTGCCCTCAGGCTTTTCCTCGCCCTCCGGGCTTACCTCGGCAATCGTGCGGCGCATCTGCGTATCTGCCTGAATATTGTTCAGGCGGTAATAATCCATTACGCCCAAGCGGCCGTTAGCCAGCGCCTCCGCCATAGCTGTCGGAACCTTAGCCTGTGCTTCCACAACCTTCGCCTGCATTTCCTGCGTATAGGCCTTCATTTCCTGCTCCTTGGCCACAGCCATCGCACGGCGTTCCTCAGCGCGTGCCTGAGCAATGCGCTTATCTGCCTCCGCCTGGTCTGTCATCAGCGCAGCGCCGATGTTACGGCCTACATCTACGTCCGCAATATCAATGGAAAGAATTTCAAAAGCGGTGCCTGCATCAAGGCCTTTATCCAAAACTGTTTTGGAAATATAGTCGGGGTTTTCCAGTACCTTGCTGTGGTCGGCGCTGGAGCCTACGTTTGTTACAATGCCTTCGCCGACACGCGCAATAATCGTTGCTTCGCCGGCACCGCCTACCAGGCGGTCAATGTTGGCGCGCACTGTTACGCGTGCCTTTACCTTCAGCTCAATGCCATCCTTAGCAACAGCGCTTACTACCGGAGTTTCGATAACCTCGGGGTTAACGCTCATCTGCACAGCCTCCAGCACGTTGCGTCCCGCAAGGTCGATAGCGCAGCCACGCTCAAAGCTCAGCTCAATCTGCGCTCTGTGGGCTGCAATCAACGCATCGATAACGCGGTCAACGTTACCGCCTGCCAGATAATGCGCCTCCAACTGGTTGACGTTTACGTCAAGACCTGCCTTGTTCGCCTTAATCAACGGCAGCACAATCTGTGACGCGGGCACACGGCGCAGGCGCATACCGATGAGGTTGAAGATGCCTACATTAACGCCGGCAGCAATTGCGGAAATCCACAGGCCCAACGGCACAAAGTTAAGAAAAATAGCAATACCGGCAATAGCAATGATTACTGCAAAGCCACTGCCGAAAATCATACTGAATAATAAATCCATAATGTCACTCCTTCGTCTGTTCTACAAAAATTTTGCTGCCCTCTACCCGCACAATAATCACGGGAGCAGACTTTTCGATATAATCTCCCTGACTGCTCACATCAAGACGCTTGCCATCCACCAGAATCGTGCCTGCAGGACGCAGCGTGGTCAAGGCTGTGCCTCTTTTGCCCACCAGCATGCTCCAGTTTTTGCCGCCAGTATAGCCTTCGCTGTTTTTTTGACGTGTCCACAGCACAAAGGGATTATACTTGCTTTCCTTGGGCAGATACACGCACAGCAGCGTAATTACCAGCACCAAAAACAGATACACTGCCAACGGCACCAGCGCCGCCCAGGCATTGCCGCCCAAAACGTAAAAGCCGCCGACTGTCAGGCACACCATGCCGCTGACACCGAAAATTCCGAAGCCCGGCACAACAAATTCTATCAGCAGCAGGACAAGGCCCGCCAGCATAAAATAATATTCCAATGGCATGACTGCACCTCCTCAACGCTTGTACATTTATAGTATATCAGAGTAAAAGCATGAAGTAAATGTGAAGTTTATGCTGCTAAAGGCTGCGGACCATCTTCAAACAAAATCATCGGCGTGATTTGTAACATCAGCTTCTTTCATAACTGAAAGAAGCTGCAAGAAAGGTTTGCGCTTTCTGGAAAGCGCGGCAAAGCAAAAAAATTTTCGAGAAAAAGTTTTACCAAAAAGCTTTAAATAAACTAAATCGCTTTGCTGGAAATAGCTATTTTTTCGTAGTTCTGCCGAACGGTATACGCGGTAGTGTTTACAAATCTGTGGTTAGCTTATGCCCAAACTGGCGTGACTAAGGTTTGTGTTAACTGTAAGCTGAAATGCCTAAGGTTTGCATGAGCAGCTACGAGGTATCCAAGTATTTCGCTGTAAGACGCTAATAAAAATATATCAAAAAAGACCTTAGCATCAGCTTTTGCCGCTGCCAAGGTCTTGATTTTTTTCAGCTTCAGTTTTCCGCCAGCACCTGCTTTAAAAGCTCCAGTGCGCTCGCTTCGCTCGCTTTGTTCGTACCCAGCTCACCGCGGAAGGCACGAGCAAGGATGGATTTCTTCATCAGGTCGATGCTTGCCAGCGCCTGCTCCGCTGCCTGCTGGGCTGCGCGCTCGCGCGCCAGCAGGTCGTCGATGAGGCGCACGATTTCGTGCTGTTCGGAGAGGGTGGGAAGATTTATCGTTAAAGATAGAATAACTTTACGCGACAAACCAGGTATCAACCCTTGTCCTTGTTCTTTAATAAACCTATTCTTGTTTCGCAAGTAATAAAGAAGTAAATTGTTATCTATTATTTCTTTAACTCTCAAAGCCATTATCTGCCTTGCAATATGCGCTTCCTTAAAATCAGCAATTATCGTTTTACCATAACCAGATCCCTTACAAACCAATAAAACATCATTTTCTTGTGCGATAACGCTAGGTTCATCTGTCCATCTATTTATCAATATATGAGTATCGTCAAAGTTACTTGCTCCCGTAATATACGGAATTCCATTACCATCAGAATTATATTTTGTCGGAGGGAAATCTTGTCCAGATAACAACAATGCTACTTCCCCCAGCTTTTTCTCTTCCCAACTTTCATCGCTCATGCCATTTTCACGGCGCCACTGCTTTGTCAGCTCGCCCGTAAATGCCTTGTGCAAAATTGCTGCCTTGCGCACGGCAAAGCTGTCGGCAACCTCCTGCAGTCGCTCCTTAGCTTCATCGAGCTTGGCAAAAAGCTCTTCGATGCGCTCAACGATGCGTTGCTGTTCGGAGAGCGGAGGAAGAGGGAAAGGGTAATTCTCTATATCGTCCTTACGAATTGACGGAGAATTATCACCTTTCATATGCTTGTTCAAACCATCAACAACATAACTGCTTACCATAAGTCTATACAAGTATTTATCATTTAACGCAGCATTTGGAGTACATACAAAAAAACCTGTTGACGCAATACAATCCGATAATTGTACATCAATATATGCTATATTTTTCAAATATGGTCTTACTAACGAAAAAACAGTATCTCCTGTATGCAATTTTCTGCTTGCTCTACTAGGAGCCTGCGCTGTTTATATTTTTTTTGCTTCAGTAACAACCTGATTCTTATTATCGATAGCATCTATATCAATATAATAAAAATCTTCTCCATCCGGCTTTCTGGATTCCATAGGCATAAATATGTTTTTGCCATACACCCACACCCAATTCTCCGGCACCTCATAAGGCTGTTCCTCCGCAGGCACCAGCGCCTGCTGCAAGCGTTCTTCTATTGTCAATGCTGTCTTTTTCTTTGGCATTGCCAGATCTCCTTTATAAACAAACATGCTATTGCTTTAATGTATAATTTATGATAAAATGTTTTTGACAACCGTGTTGCAGGATGGTGTTGCCTTAATTCCTCAGGAATCGAGGTGATGTCTATGGTATATTTCAGCTTTCAGGATTTAATGTCCTTTGGAGTTTTTATCGTAGCATTACTTACGTTCATTTTTAAGAACAAAAAGTAATAAAAAAGTTACGGACATAGAAAAACCGCCCCAAGACTTTGACGAGTACGGAGCGGATTTTTCTTAACCTACTAGGCAACCCACCTCTGTGGGCGGTTGTCTTTTCTATATCTAATATACCACACAATCCATAGCTTTGCAAGTTTTGAATTGTGCTCACTAAAAAGAAAACCACTCCTACACTTTGCGGGGTAAGAAGTGGCTTTCTAAAAACTTTTTGTCTTTTCTAGTTTAGTATACCACAGAAGCCTTATCTTTGCAAGTTTTGGATTGTGCTCAGGATGTAGTGAAAGGCTCCCCTCGGGGGGAGCTGGCGCCCGCAGGGCGACTGAGAGGGGTCTGCTGTCTTTATGCTTTCTTATAGTGCACTAGTCAACAAATTTTAGACACAAATCATAAAAAAATATACAACAAAAAATTCTCTGTTAGTCAGATATCCGTTCGTAATGCAACTTGCGATATTGAGTTGGCGTCAGATAGTTTAACGAATAAGCTGGACGCTGTTCATTAAAGAAGTGAATATATTCTTTTACTTCATCTACAACAGGCCTTTCGCCTGTTACATGAAAATCGGTAAACATTTCTGCCTTTATCCAACCATTAATCGCTTCCATTGCTGCATTGTCGGTAGGTGTTCCGGCACGAGACATGGAATGAGTAATGCTATACATTGGCAACAAGTCGTTAAATGCCTTAGATGTGTAAACAGATCCTTGGTCTGAATGCAAGATCATTTCATATTCCGGATACTGCTTCTTTAAAGTAATTAAATCCTCCAGACCGCTAATATATGTCATACGGTCACCACGTTTGGAAGATAGAGAATGGCTTACAATTTCATTATTCCAAAGATCCATATACAATGTTAGCTCATAATAGATCCCTTTTACATAAAAAGCAGTCATATCGCTTACAATACATTGCAGTGGTCCGTCAATCTGTATTTCTGTCATAAGCAGATTAGGAAAAACACGGTATGAATCTCCTGGCTTTTTGTATTTATAATGCTTGGCTTGACTCTTAATGCCAGTGATTTTACAGCACTTATGTGCATATGCATCTGAAAGTACAAGACCAGTATCCAAACGAATCTTAGCGTTAAGCCAACGATACCCATGAGAAGGAAACTTAGCATGGTACTCTTTAAAAAGTAAAATATTGCTAAGCAGGCTCTTCATTCTTGTAGAAGGATGCGCAAGCTTCTTTTTCCAAGCATAGAAACTACTGCGCTGGATATTCATGGTTTCGCATATAAGTTTTACTGGAAATTCTCCGGAAAGCTCTAATACTACTTGGTATTCTTCTTGCCGTATAGAATTACTGTACCATCCCCTTTCACCGCATAGCCTTTTTTTAATCTGGCTTCTGCAATTCTTGCTTTAAGCAATTCACGAATTAATTCTTCCTTGGTCATGGATTGAAAGTCATCCGTATTTGCAGAAAGTGCTGGGGAATCGGGACGTATTATATTACATTTTTGTTGTTTACAATTTTTTGCAGGCAGGTTATTTGCATCTCTGTACATACGCATATAAGTGCGTGCTGTACCTTCGCAAATTTTATATAACTCTGCAGCTTGATAGCGAGTAATCTCACTGTCATATATTCGTCGACCAATGTCTAATTTTTCTTGTTTAGTGTATTTCATGGTAAACCTCCTGTTTAGACTGAAGTATTCCTTGTTCAGTGATATATATATTGGTGTATTCCATTATATATTATCTGTACAAAAAATACCCCCTCTGTGTCTAAAATAAGTTTACCACTTCACACTCAACCTAAATTATAAGTTTAACTTATGTTCTAACAAGCCACCTCTCCCTCAATCCTCCCCCTTCGTACTCCACTTCCTCTGCGTCACCCGCGTCAGCTCCTGCAGAAAATACTCCGGTCGCATCTCCAGCACAGCAGCAATTCTCAAAAAAGCAACAAAACTCAAAGACTGCCTGCCATTTTCAATCTTAGTCATCGTCCGTCGCGACACCCCAATCATCCTGGCAAACTCTTCCTGATTTATCCCTGATGCCGTTCTATGCGATCCTATAAGCACTCCCAGTTCAACCAGTTCTGGCAAATAATCCGAATCCACCAGCTCTTCAGAATACAAATTTCTAAGTCTTTTTCTCATACTGTCACCTCAAAATATTACTATTTTGCTAACAGATTATTACAAAAAGACTAGTCAAAACGTTTTTGCGCATTATTATGCTCAAATAAGAAACTTGCTAATCTTCTGTGTTATAATAGGCACATCAAGAGCTTGATGTAGTACAGCACAGAATTCTGCCATATGCGGTAAAACTACCGCCACAGAAAGGAACTGGACAACATAACAACAAAAAACTGCCCTGAGCAGGAAAACTCCGAAGAAATAATCTGCTGCGTGCCGGAAGGCACCGAACCGCAGGACTGCACGGAGGAAAAAACAACCTTCACTCTCACAGAATTCAAGGAGCTGGTGCACAGCGCCCAAAAAGGTGACCGCGAGGCCATCAATGTATTATGCACAGCCTTTAAGCCCTTAATCTACAAGGAGGCCTATCGCTACGAAGTGCGTGAAGCCTTGGGCGAGGATGCCGTCAATACTGCCTGGTTAATCTTTTTAGAGCAAATCAAGAAGTATGAGGGACGGGACTTCGGGCATCTGCCGGGACTTTTGCAGTACTATATCCATTACGGCCTGCTGCACAAGTTTACGCGCGGGAAATCTGTTAAGGATTACTGTTGTCTGGATGCAGATGATGATAGCGATACCTGTCAGATTAAAGAAGTTGCTGACAAGGATGATGCTTTTGACCGAATGGAGGTGAACCAGCTTTTCTCGGCAGCTAAGCTGAGTAAAGAACAGACTAATGCTGTTAATGAGCTTGTTCTGAACGACATTGATCACAGGGTTTTCTGTAAAAAATATGCCTGCAGCAGCAAAACTGCCTTCAAGCATCGTGCTAATGGTCTGCAGAAATTAAAATTACTCCTTGCTTAAATTACAAGCGTTCTGCCCTACTATGGGCGGGACGCTTTTTGTTTACGCTCTACTTCTACCGTACTTTACGTCTAACCTCTAGGTAGTACTCTAAAGAACAAGGTTACTACTAGCTTACGCTAGTAGTTTTTATCACAGCCAAAAGAAATAAAGACAGAAAGAAAAAATTATAAAAAAGAAAGAGAGAAAAAAGAAAACTCATTATACTAATGACAAAAAAACGCAATTTACTCACCCCCCAGGACAAATTTTTTTAGAAAAATATTTTTTAAAATTTTTTTGCTTTAGGGGGTGAGTAAAACAGCAAAAAATGTCATTAGTATAGTGAGAGGCAAAAACAACACGCTCCCGCCTCT
>OHLK01000368.1_pt1 | contig 10451 bp, 7 predicted proteins | sample 1569041 | NCBI WGS metagenome assembly OHLK01 (sample SAMEA3879573, study PRJEB24766) | human gut metagenome | biome: human-associated habitat; feature: feces | place: USA | collected 1985/1987 | reverse complement strand
TGGGTGCAAGGAAAACTCTCGATCGATCGGTCGCGATAGTCGTAGCCCGTGGCCTGCCAGCCGTCCACGTTGCCGTAGTGGCCGTTGGTGGAGGGTCCGGGTTTGGCCATGCCGAAGGGCAGTGCGCCGGGCGCGAAGTGGAAGTAGCGACAGTGGGCCGTGCCGATGCGCGGCTCCACATATTGTCTCAGACCGTCTTGGCTCTGCGCCAGGACCGACGTGGAGAGAGCCCATAGCGCGGTGGCGAGCAGGGCGAGGAGGAAGATACGTTTCATCTATTTGGTGGTGTTGCTGGTTGGTGATGGTTGAAATTGACGTTGCAAAAGTAGCAAAAAAGGACTGATTGCGCAAATGATGCTAAAGAAAAAAGTAAGTAAGAGAGACGATAAAAGATGAGGAAAAATAGCATAGTAAACGTTTAAACGTGTTTTTGAAGAAAAAAGACCGCCCACAGCGTGTTGGTATGAAGAAAAATGACTAACTTTGCAAGAGAAGCCAGCCCTCATGGCACGCGCTTCCCAACGAACAATTATACCTGAACGTTATGCAGAAATACGCTGAATACATCAAGGAGATAGAAATCGACTCGCTCTGGAGCGGCAAGAAGCACGTCTGCTGGGAGTTGCACCGACAGGTCAACATCCTGAGCGGCATCAACGGTGTGGGAAAGAGTACCATCCTCAACAAGGTGGTGCGGAGCCTGGCCCGTGGCGGCGAGTTGCCGAGCCATCCCGTCAAGGGGGTCCGCCTGCGTGTGGCGCCTGAGGAAGCACGCTGGGTACGTTTCGACATCATCCGCTCTTTCGACCGCCCGCTGATGAGTACGGAGATAACGGACAAGATCGACGCCTCCCTCGTCACCGAACTCGACTGGCAGATCTACAAACTGCAGCGGAAGTATCTCGACTACCAGGTCAATATCGGCAACCGCATGATCCAGGCCCTGCAGAAGGCCACACCCGAGGCTGCCGAGGAGGCCCAGCGCATCAGCCAACCGAAGCGGAAGTTCCAGGATCTCATCGACGACCTCTTCTCCGAGACAGGCAAGAAGATCGTGCGCACGGAGAACGAAATTCGCTTCGAACAGATCGGCGAGACGCTCATGCCTTATCAACTCTCCAGCGGCGAGAAGCAAATGCTGGTCATCCTGCTTACCGTGCTCATCGAGGACGGACAAAACTACGTGCTCTTCATGGACGAGCCCGAGGTGAGTCTCCACGTCGAATGGCAGAAGCGGCTCATCGACCTGATACTCGAACTCAACCCCAATGTACAGATCATCCTCACCACCCATAGTCCCGCTGTCATCATGAACGGCTGGCTCGACAACGTGACGGAGGTGTCGGAGATAACGGAGGACGAATAATAGGGAAGGCTGCGATATGGCAAAACGGTTGAAAGACAATATCACCTCCGACTACGTCACTGCCTCCAACCGCCTCAACGGGCGCAAGGCGAGGCGCAGGATCGTGGCCTACGTTGAGGCCTACGACGATGTCTTCTTCTGGCGCATGGTGCTTGCCCGCTACGAGAACGAGCATCGCTACTTCGAGGTGATGCTACCCACGCGCAAAAAACTCTCGCGCGGCAAGAAGTCGGTGCTGACGAGCCTGCTGCTCCACGGCACGGGCAAGGACATGCTGGCCTGCGTCGATGCCGACTACGACTACCTCCTCCAGGGGCGGACGGAGGACTCGAAACAGGTCTGCGACAATCCCTACGTCCTCCACACCTACGTCTATGCGATAGAAAACTACCAGTGCTACGGACCGAGCCTCCACGATATGTGTGTCTCTGTGACCCTCAACGACCGCAAGACCTTCGACTTCGACGCCTTCCTGCGTCGCTATAGTCAGATCATCTACCCCCTCTTTCTGTGGAACATCTTCTTCTATCGGAGAAGGAAGAACAACCTCTTCACCATCGCCGACTTCAACAATGTCGTGGCTCTCGGCGCCTTTTCTACGGGCAAGGCTTCTGTCCTGCTTGACAACCTGCAGCGCAAGGTCAACCGCAAGCTCGCTGCCCTGCGCAAGGGCAATCCGGGGACGAAGGAGAAGCTCGGTGAATTGTCGCGCGACCTGCGCCGACTGGGTGTCACGCCCGAGACCACCTATCTCTACATCCAGGGCCATCATCTCTTCGACGGTGTCGTTGTGCCGATGATGCAGAAGGTCTGCGACCAGCTCATCCGCTCCCGTGAAAATGAGATCAACCGTCTGGCGGTCCACAACACGCAGCGCCTCAACGAGTTGTCCTGCTACGACCATAGCACGGTCGATATTGTGCCGACGCTCCGCCGCAACATGGGTTTCATGCAGTCGGAACCCTACCGTCGCCTGCTCTCCGATGTGGAGCGTTGTCTGAAATTGGGAGAAGTCAAGGTCAAGCCCGCCAAGCACGAGGACAACCCCGCCGAGGTCAAGCCCGCCCCCACCAAGGTAGAGACTAAGCCTGTAGAGGTAAAGTCCGAGCCTACCGAGGTAAAGCCCGCCGAGGACAAAATCCCGCCCGTCGAGGCTGAGAATGAGAAAGAGGAGTTGGGACAATAACAAGCAATGATCAAAACACCCCAGTCGCTCCATTTATCGGATGATCCAAAAGAAAAACAAGGAAAAGTTTGGCCCACTAAGCTAAAAACCGTATCTTTGTGCCAATGAAAAAGCAAGGAATCAATCCCGTCAATTGGAGCAAGAATATCATCATCGTCGATGCTGATTTCGTCGATCACGTCGCCTTCGACCTGATAGTCAACTTTGAACGCATGTTGGGACGTCGCATCCCCCAGGCCGACCTCAGCCAATGGCTGGTGGACGTTGCCCTTGATGGACGCCTTCGCCCGGGCGACCACGAGACCCAGGTCGTGTTGCTCCACGACCGCACGACCCCGAAGCTCCTCCATTTCTCCCCCGCCGACTATGAGTCCGAACTCGACGGCAAGGCCTTCCGCTCAGAACAGTTGGGCGAGTTTATCATCAACTGCATCGCCACGGGGGAGGAGGGACAGGCGAAAGGTCCCGTGCTGACCGACTTGGTCTGCCTCTTGCTTTCGGAAGAGGAAGTGACGCGCCTGATGATAGTCCCCGACGGCAGTGACTCCTCGCTCTGGCAGGAGCTGCGCCAGGCCCTCCGCGATGTCGATGACGAGAAGAAGCACGTCACGCTCTTCACCATGCAGCCCACGCAGACTGCCGGCTGCCGCGAGGAAATGCTCGGATTCTCCCTCATGGACGCCCTCGGCATCACCCAGGCAGAGATAGACCAAAAGATGAAATAACAAGATAAAACGAAACATAGAATGAGCAGAGTATTAATGATCGGCGCGGGTGGCGTGGCTACCGTCGCCGCCTTCAAGATTGCGCAGAACACGGACGTCTTCACCGAGATGATGATCGCAAGCCACCATGTGGAGAAATGCAACCGACTCGTGAAGGCCATCCACGACAAAGGCTACAAGATGGCCATCCAGACGGCCGAGGTCGATGCCGACGACGTGGAGCAGTTGAAGACCCTCATGTCGAGCTACAAGCCCGAATTGGTCATCAACCTCGCCCTGCCGTATCAGGACCTCACCATCATGGAGGCCTGTCTGGCCTGCGGCTGCAACTACCTCGACACCGCCAACTATGAGCCCAAGGACGAGGCCCACTTCGAGTACAGTTGGCAGTGGGCCTACCGCGAGCGCTACGAACAGGCGGGCCTCACCGCCATCCTCGGTTGTGGTTTCGACCCGGGTGTCTGCAGCATCTTCACGGCCTATGCCGCCAAGCACTACTTCGACGAGATCCACTACCTTGACATCGTCGATTGCAACGCTGGAGACCATCACAAGGCCTTCGCCACCAACTTCAATCCGGAGATCAACATTCGCGAGATCACGCAGAAGGGCCTCTACTACGAGGATGGCAAATGGCTTGAGACAGACCCGCTGGCCGTCCACAAGACGCTCAACTATCCCAATGTGGGACCGCGCGAGAGCTACCTCATGCACCACGAGGAGCTGGAGAGCCTTGTGCTCAATTTCCCGACCATCAAGCGCGGTCGCTTCTGGATGACCTTCGGACAGCAGTATCTCACCTATCTCGACTGCATCATGAACCTTGGTATGGGACGCATCGACGAGGTCACCTACGAGGCACCGCTCGCCGACGACCCGACGAAGAAGGTGAAGGTCAACATCGTGCCGCTGCAGTTCCTCAAGGCCGTCCTCCCCAATCCGCAGGACCTCGGCGAGAACTACGAGGGCGAGACTTCCATCGGATGCCGTATCCGTGGCATCAAGGACGGCAAGGAGCACACCTACTACGTCTATAACAACTGCAAGCATCAGGAGGCCTACAAGGAGACGGGTATGCAGGGCGTGAGCTACACGACGGGCGTCCCGGCCATGATCGGTGCGAAACTCTTCTTGGAGGGCGTCTGGAAGAAGCCGGGCGTGCACAACGTGGAGGAGTTCGATCCGGATCCCTTCATGGAGCTGCTCAACACGCAGGGACTGCCCTGGCATGAGGAGTTTGACAAGGACTTGGAGTTGTAATCATCCCTTTTCTCTCCCCCTGCTTCGCCGAAGACCCTCCGTGGCTTCCGGTCAAGCAGGGGAGGAGGGAGGTTTAGCAAGATAACACATAGAAAAAAATATGGCAAAGAAAGAAGATGCCGCGCAGGACCCGAAGGCCGACAAGATGAAGGCCCTTCAGGCAGCGATGGCCAAGATAGAGAAAGATTTCGGCAAGGGTTCCATCATGCGCATGGGCGATGAGCATGTGGAGCCCGTCGATGTGATCCCCACGGGCAGCATTGGCCTCAATGCAGCCCTGGGCGTGGGCGGCTATCCCCGTGGCCGTATCATCGAGATCTACGGACCAGAATCTTCTGGTAAGACGACGCTCGCCATCCACGCCATTGCCGAGGCACAGAAAATGGGCGGTGTGGCCGCCTTTATCGATGCGGAGCACGCCTTCGATCGCTTCTATGCCCAGAAGTTGGGTGTAGATGTCGATAACCTCTGGATCTCGCAGCCCGACACGGGAGAGCAGGCCCTGGAGATCGCCGACCAGCTCATCCGCTCCTCCGCCATCGACATCCTGGTGGTGGACAGTGTGGCGGCCCTGACTCCGAAGAAGGAGATCGAGGGCGACATGGGCGATAGCAGCGTAGGACTTCAGGCGCGCCTGATGAGCCAGGCACTGCGCAAACTGACGGGTACGATCTCGAAGACCAACACCTGCTGCATCTTCATCAACCAGCTGCGCGAGAAGATCGGTGTGATGTTCGGCAGTCCCGAGACCACCACGGGTGGCAACGCCCTGAAGTTCTACTCCTCCGTCCGACTGGATATCCGCAGGATCTCCTCCATCAAGAATGGCGACCAGGTCATCGGCAACCAGGTCCGCGTCAAAGTGGTCAAGAACAAGGTGGCGCCGCCCTTCCGCAAGACGGAGTTCGACATCATGTTCGGTGAGGGCATTTCCAAGGCCGGTGAGATTATCGACTTGGGTGTGACCTACAATATCATCAAGAAGAGCGGTAGCTGGTTTAGTTACAAGGACACGCGCCTGGCGCAGGGCCGTGACGCCACGAAGCGACTGCTCCAGGACAATCCCGAACTCTGCGAGGAGCTGGAAGCGCTCATCATGCAGGCCATAACCAATCCTTCCGAGGAACAGAAGGTTGCAGCGAACACAGCGTCCAAAACCAACGTCGGCGACAGTATCGAAGGCAGCGAGGCCTAATATAGAAAAGCCGCAGGAGGCTATGATATAGAAAAAGGGGGATTGAAAGCAATTGCTTCCCATCCCCTTTTTTGGTCCCTGGCCCTCAGGCCAAAGAAATTATCTGTCAGCCTGGAAGAGCGGATCCTCCGGCATCACCATGATCGGCTTCTGCTGCTCGGCCTTGATGATCTCCTCGGAGCAGTACTTCTTGTTGACCACCAGGCGGAACATGAAGTTCTCAAACCACTCGTTGGTCATGATCAGGCAGCCGTTCTGTCCGTAGCTGGCGCCCCAGCTGTTCTCCACCTTCCATTTCTTCGGCTGGCCGTTCTCGTCGAGATCGACGGCCACGAGCGTCATGGCGTGGGTAGAACCGCTATCGAAGGTGCTGATACGGTCGGCCTTGTCCATGGGGAAGGTTGTTCCGTAGAGCGATCCGTAGTCGTAGTTGTCCATGGCGAGGTAGCCGCGCTTGCGGTCAAGCTGCTTGCCTACGTCGTAGCTGGAGTACATCTTCGTGCTGTCCTTGAGTGAGGCGATGGCAAGTTTGGCAATTTCCTCCACGGGCAGGTTGAGATACTTCCAGTTGTGGCCGTCGTAGGTGTGGCGGTCATACTCCACCTCGTAGGTCTTCCAGTAGGGACGGCGCGGGTCGTTCATTACCATCACGAAGGTGCCGTTGAGCGGATGGCCCACGGTCTCGTCGTAGAACTCCTTCGGGGTGTACTTGCGGGGCTTGCCCACGGTCTTGCCGTTCTTGTCCTTGAAGGCGTAGGTAAACTCCTTCACCGGGTTGCCCAGCGAGACGGTCAGCATGTGATAGACCGTGCCGAGCATCTCAGTCTTGCGGGCCTGGATGTCGCGCTTCGACTTCTTGGCAGCCACCATCTTGCGCAGCTCCAAACCAAACTCGCGCAACTTCGAGGAGATCAGCTCCGCCATACGTGAGGTGTTCTCTGCGGAGTAGGGCTCTGGCATGGCCTCCATCGGCACGACACCATACTTCTCAGCCAGGTCGGCAGCACCACAGAACGTACCGCCGTCGTTGAGCGGATTTTTGAAGAAGAACTGCACGCGCTGGTCGTCAATGGGTTTGTCGGCGCAGTCGATCACGCCCTGCAGCATCAGGTTGGCCTTCTCCAGCTGGTCGTAGAAGGAGAGATAGACCTGACTGTACTCCACGCGGATGCTGTCCTTGTGCAGACGGGCGAAGTTGGCACGCAGCACGTTGAGGCCCGAGAACAGCCAGCAGCGTCCCGAACTCTTCTGGTTGTGGATGCTCTGTGCGGGGGTCTCCACGCTGAAGTAGGTGTCCAGACGGCCCTGCTCTTTGAAGTTCAAGGCCAAGTCGTCGATCTTGTTGGTTGCCAGCGCATTGCTGATCACGCGGTCACTACTCTGAACGCCATTGCGCTCGATCTGTGTGAGCATCTCGCTGGAGATGCCGCCACCCTTAGTCGGCGTCTGCGCATGGCCCTGCATCGTGAGGCAGAGAAGAGCCGCCGCTAAAATTTGGTTCTTTCTCATACTTTGGTTGGTTGTTTCCCCGCCCCACATCCGCACTTGCCGATGGGGGCGGGGAGATAGATATTAGGAATTGCTATTTTATTGTATTTCTCAAAATCTTGTTGTTTCTCTCTCAAAGCCGTTAGGGCCCTTGAACCTCAGGCCCCGAAGTCCTACTTCTCGAGGTCGTAGGCGTGCTTCGGGTAGTCGATGGTGTAGTGAAGACCGCGACTTTCCTTTCGCTCGATGGCCTGGCGCGTGATGAGGTAGCCGACGTTGATCATGTTGCGCAGCTCGCAGATGTCCTTCGTCGCCTTCACGCGTTTGAAGAGGGCTTCCGTCTCCTCATAGAGCAAGTCGAGGCGGTCCCATGCGCGCTTCAGTCGCAGGTCGGATCGGACAATGCCGACATAGTTGGACATCACCTGTCCCACCTCCTTGATGCTCTGTGTGATGAGCACTTTCTCCTCATTGGTCATCGTGCCCTCGTCGTTCCACTCCGGCACACGGTCGTTCCAGTCGTAGCCGTCCACCACCTGCAGGCTGTGCTTGGCTGCCGCGTCCGCATAGACCACGGCCTCTATCAGCGAGTTGCTGGCCAGTCGGTTGCCACCGTGCAGTCCCGTGCAGGAACACTCGCCCAGGGCATAGAGACGATGGATGGAGCTCTCGCCGTTGAGATCCACCTTGATGCCGCCACACATATAGTGGGCCGCCGGGCGCACGGGGATCATCTCCTTCGTGATGTCAATGCCGATGCTGAGACATTTCTGGTAGATGTTGGGGAAGTGCTGGCGCGTCTCCTCCGGGTCCTTGTGGGTCACGTCGAGGCAGACATGGTCCAGACCGTGCGTCTTCATCTCCTTGTCGATGGCCCGCGCCACGATGTCGCGCGGGGCCAGGGAGAGGCGCTCGTCATATTTCTCCATGAAGGTCTCACCTGTGGGCAATTTCAGAATGCCGCCGTAGCCGCGCATGGCCTCGGTGATGAGGTAGGCCGGATGGGTCTCACCCGGATGGTAGAGCGACGTGGGGTGAAACTGTACGAACTCCATGTCCTTCACCGTGCCCTTGGCGCGATAGACCATGGCCTCGCCGTCGCCCGTGGCGATGATGGGATTGGTCGTCGTCTGATACACCGCTCCGCAACCGCCCGTACACATCAGCGTCACGCGGCTCAGATAGGTGTCCACCTTCTGGGTCTCTGGATTGAGCACGTAGGCTCCGTAGCACTCGATGTCGGGCGTGCGCCGCGTCACCTCAACGCCGAGGTGGTGCTGCGTGATGATCTCCACTGCGAAGTTGTTCTCCTTGATCTCGATGCGTGGATGGTTGCGGCAGGCCTCCATCAGGGCGCGCTGGATCTCGGCGCCTGTGTCGTCGGCATGGTGCAGGATGCGAAACTCGCTGTGGCCGCCCTCGCGGTGGAGGTCAAAACTGCCGTCCTCCTTGCGGTCAAACTGGGTGCCCCATTCGACCAGCTCCTGGATCTGTGCCGGCGCGTTGCGCACCACCTGCTCCACGGCTTTGCGGTCGGAGATATAGTCACCTGCTATCATGGTGTCCTTGATGTGCTTGTCAAAGTCATCGACGGCGAGGTTCGTCACCGAAGCCACACCGCCTTGCGCGAACGAGGTGTTGGCCTCGTCGAGCGTCGTCTTGCAAATCATGCAAACCCTTCCCTTGTGCGCCTTGGCTATCTTCAAGGCATAGCTCATTCCGGCGATACCAGCGCCGATGATCAGGAAATCGTATTTATGAATCATTTCTAAGCAAACAGTTGTGCTCCCTATGGGGAGCGGAATAACGTTTCGCCCGCAAAATTACTCATTTATTGGCAGATGGGCGAATGTTTCTCCCGATTTTTGTGCTTAGTTCCTTTGTGACGGCAGGAAGTTGCATGTTTTTTGAGAATTTATCGCCCAGGGCGAGGTGTAGATCTATTTTTCTTGGATCGAAATGGGAGTGGCTCCCCATTTTTTTCGTACCTTTGCAGTCGAACTATGACAAGAGTATTTCATCATCGACTCACGCTGGGCGAGCTGTGCGGTATCCTGCTCCTCGCCCTTGCCTCGCTCTATTGCTTTTGGTTCGGCACGTGGCCCATGGCTGTGCTTGGTGCGCTGCTTGTGGCCGTGGCCGTGCGGGGCATCGACCGTGGCATCCATACCGACTATGTCCTCGACGACGACCAACTGACCACGCAAAGTGGCAGGATAGGGCGCCAACGGGGACAGGCCATCCCATTGCAGACTATCACGGCACTTCGCCGTATGCCCCGCCACCTGCTCACGGGCAGCTATGTGATGGTGGAGCATGGCGACCACAACATCAGTATCTTCACCCCGGAGAACGAAACCTCGTTTGTCGAGGCAGTCGGCAAGCGTGTCTCTCTTGCCAAGAACACTTGCCAAGAAAAAGAAACAGAATCTTAATCTTAAAAACCTAAAAAAAACAATGACAAGTATTCGTAGAAAACTTTTCTTCCTTTTGGCCGCCCTGCTGGCTCTGCCCATGCAGGCGCAGGTCAATCTCGTCTATGTTGATAGTGCCCGCGTGGCTCGTCTCCTGGCCGAGGACGCCGGGCTGGTGGCAGCACCCGTTGCCGAAGTGGCCGACACCGACACGGTTCCTTTGGCGGACCGTCCCGTCGTAGCCGATGGCGCCGATTTCGACCGCCTTTGGACCGATAGTTTTGCCGACCGCATGGCTGCCATCGTTGAGGATCCACTGCTTCAAAGCACCCAAATGGCGGTGATGGTCTGGGACCTCAGTGCCGACCAGTGTGTCTATCGCTTCAACGAGGCCCAGCGGATGCGCCCGGCCTCTGTCCAGAAGTGTGTCACCGCCATCACGGCCCTCGACCGCCTCGGCGTGGACTATCAGTTTTCCACGCGCCTCTACTGCCGTGGTGACATCGACTCCACGGGTGTGCTCCACGGTTCGCTCTATTGTGTCGGTGGCATGGACCCCCTCTTTGGCGACGCCAATATGCGCGCCTTCGTCCGTGCGCTGCGTGAAAAAGGCATCCGTCGTATCACGGGCGACCTGCTGGCCGACAAGTCGATGAAGGACGACAAACCGATGGGAGAGGGCTGGTGCTGGGATGACGACGATAGCAATCCGCCGCTCTCGCCCCTGCTCTACAACCGTCGCGACCGCTTCATGGCCGAACTCTCTTCGCGCCTGCGAGCGGCAGGTATTGTCCTGGAGGGAACGCTGGGCGACGCC
>OHLK01000366.1_pt1 | contig 10493 bp, 12 predicted proteins | sample 1569041 | NCBI WGS metagenome assembly OHLK01 (sample SAMEA3879573, study PRJEB24766) | human gut metagenome | biome: human-associated habitat; feature: feces | place: USA | collected 1985/1987 | reverse complement strand
GACTCGTCAGCAACTATATCCTTTTGCGATCAGGCCACCCGCTTCTTATCATCCCGTCCGAAGCACGCCAAGAATACATCTCCGCCCTTCGTATGATTCGAACAGAAGCAACCGACGAACACCTCGTCCACTTCTTCTTCAAGATGGCAATGCGGAGAATGGAGGACGAACTGAAACAGAAGGCTGCAAACACCAAGCGCTTTATGACATTCGTCTTCTAACATTTTGTGGACTCAGCCCAAACCCTACCGAGGGCAGCTTGTCTCCATGCCTAAGGGTAAGTTACCTCCATGCTTGGTGATAACTTACCTCCGGGCCTGACGATAACTTACGATCGTGGCAGGTGGAAACTTGCGATTGCGGCAGAAAGGCCACGTTGCCACGAGATTTTAGCTTAAAAATAGTATATATGCTTGAGTAGTTCATTTTTTCTTCGTAACTTAGTAGCGCAAAATGCAAAGCGAGTGGAACATGGCAAAAATAGTCAACAAATATCCCGTAGGAATACAGACATTCTCGAAGATACGCGAGAAAGGTTATCTCTATATAGACAAGACACAATACATCGCGGATTTCCGGGAAAAACAGATGTCATACGATTCGGCAAATCGCTCTTTGCCTCTACCCTTCAAGCCTATTTCGAGGGAAGGAAAGAACTATTCGAGGGATTGGCCATTGCCGATTACGAAAAGGAATGGGTGAAGCATCCTGTGCTTCATTTCGACCTCAGCGGTGCCAAGCACATGGGTGTGGAGCAGCTGGAAAGATATTTGGCTGACATGCTTGAGGAGCAGGAGGCGCATTGGGGATACAAGACTCATCAGGTGGACGCAAACCTTCGCCTGAAAGACCTGGTGAAGAAAGCTTACGAGCAGACGGGCGAGAAAGTAGTTGTCATCATCGATGAATACGACGCCCCTTTGCTGGACGTAGTGCATGAGAAGGAAAACCTGCAACTGCTTCGCCGCATCATGCAGAACTTCTACAGTCCTTTGAAAATGCTCGACCCATACCTAGAGTTCTGTTTCATCACGGGCATCACTAAGTTTTCGCAACTCAGCATCTTCAGCGAGCTCAACAACCTCGACAATATCAGCATGTTCGACCAGTATTCGGCCATCTGCGGCATCAGCAAGACGGAACTTACTACGCAGATGAAACCGGATGTTGAGGCATTGGGCGAAGCCCTTGGCATGACGTATGAGGAATGCCTGGCAGAGTTGACGCGATTCTATGACGGCTATCATTTCAGCGAGAATTCAGAGGATGTCTTCAATCCGTTCAGCCTGGTGAAGGCGCTGAATGCACGCAAGATTGCTCCTTACTGGTTTGGCTCGGGTACGCCAACTTATCTTATCAAGACGTTGCAGAAATATCATGTCAACGTGATGGATATTGAGAAGAAGTCATGTGACGTGGATGACTTTGATGTTTCGCCCGAAATGATGACTTCAGCACTCCCGCTGCTCTATCAGAGCGGCTACCTCACCATCAAAAAGTACAACCCGATGCTGCATCGTTATACGTTGGAGTATCCTAACCGAGAGGTAAAGATAGGCATGCTCAAAAGTCTTGCGCCCAACTATCTTTCGCCTATATCTCTGGACAACAACAGTCTGGTGGGTGATTTCCTGGAAAAGCTTTATGATGCAGATGTTGAGGGGGCAATGGTTCGCCTGAAGGCCTACCTTGCCAGCATCTCCAATCGTCTGAGCAACAAGAGCGAGCGCGATTTTCAGACCGTCTTCTACCTTATCTTCAACCTAATGGGTGCCCACATGCGGGTCGAGGAGGATAGTGCGATTGGCAGGGCCGACGCCGTGGTGTATATGCCCGATGCCGTCTTTGTTTTTGAGCTCAAGTATGATGGCTCTGCAGAGGAAGCGATCCGGCAGATAGACGAAAAGGGCTATTTGATTCCCTATTCTGCCGATGGCAAGCGCCTGTTCAAGATAGGTGTCAATTACGATAGTACCCAGCGCACGATTAGCGACTGGATAATCCGAGAAGACTAAGAACTCGGAAAGAGTTAGCCGCAAAGACCGGCTTCCCTCCTCCCCTTCCCTCTCCCCTGCCGCATACGAAAACAAAAACGTTAAACGTTAGTTTGTTAGTATGTGACCAGGGAGACGGGACACTCGCCCCATGCCTATCATTAACATATCTATTATCAGTTGATTATCAGTGTTATACACTCTAAACGGTAGAAAAGTGACTATATGGATTCTGATTAGATACGAAAAGGTGAATATTTAACGTATTTAACTTTCGACCACATCAGGAATCACGAAATAAGGGTTGGAAGGGACGCTTTTGACCGACCCCATAATGTGGTGAATGGAAGTTATAGGACGAAATCCATAAAGGGGTACGGTTGAAACGCGACTCCCTTGAACGTAGGGTGTGATTACATGTCATACCCTTTTGTTCTAAAAAGCATTTTTGTGTAGTTTACGATGCTACGTTTAGCTGTTTTTACTTGATAAACGCAGTTTTCCATTGTTTATGCTGTATTTCGAGATAAAAAACGTTATCTTTGCGGTGTAAAATATGATACTAGTATCAAAAATGGTACCCTAATATGATATTTGAACGTAAGAAATACTTGGAAGAACTTGTTGGAGCAAGGATAAATCTCATAAAAAACTCTTTTTACAGGCAAGATTCTTGCTTTTTGATGATTTAATAAGTAGAAGTAAAAAGCAAGAAATATGAGAATAACAAAGAAAACAATTCTGGCAATAGGTCTGATAGCCAGTTCGCTCACGCTGAACTCATGCGATTACAATGATAACAATGAGGTGTTACGGCGCCCAACTGCCCTTGTAACGGTGTATCCTTCTGCGCCTGACGGCTTCTTCATGCAACTTGATGAATCAACGTCGCTTGTACCTACCAATATGAAAGCCTCACCGTTTGGAGACAAGAAAGTGAGGGCTTTGGTGAACTATACAATAGAAGAACGAGGCTACGGAGGCAACCAACAGCGTGTGTATGTAAATTGGATTGACAGCATCCGTACCAAACAGCCAGTAATGACGCAAGGATCAGAAGAAAAAAATGCAAAAGCATTTGGAAATGACCCTATTGAAATTGTCCGTGATTGGGTCTCTGTTGCCGAGGACGGATTTGTTACGCTCCGCATACGCACATTATGGGGAGGAACAACCAAACATGTCATTAATCTTGTGAGCGGTGTGAACAAGGATAATGTATATGAGTTCGACTTGCGCCACAATGCCCAAGGTGACACCAACGGAAGAATGGGGGATGCACTTATAGCATTTGACCTCAACTCACTATGGAAGAATCATCCTAAAGAACTGAAGATAAAACTCAATTGGCTGTCGTTCAGTGGCAAAAAGTCTGTCGAACTGTCGCTCAAAATGCATACGGTCACATCGGCGTACAATACCGAAACACCCTCATTATTGCATCGTATAGAATAAAAATCGAAAAAAATATTTTTCCCAGGCAAGATTTTACATTGCTCTTCATTTAAGGGAATGAGAGTACTCGAAAAAACAATCGTGCCAAGGCTGTAGATGGACGCATACTCATGCTGTGGTGCATAAGTTAAACGACAAAATTATAGAATAAAATGAAATCAATGAATTTCTTTAAATTTGCAACATTAATCGTTTGTGCCGTATTTGCAGTGGCTTTTGCTTCATGCTCTGACGATGATGACAAAACTCCCGCCATCAAGTTCAATCCTTCAACCGTTTCAGTTGCCGTTGGCGGCACACAGAATGTAAAGGTAGCAGGTGGAGATGGTACTTACACCGCTAAATCAAGCGATGACAAGACCGTCACCGCAACTGTTGACAAGGCTACAATTACGGTAAAAGGAGTTAAGGCTGGCAAGGCTACAGTTCTTGTTACTGACTCCAAGAAGGTGACTGGCAGTTTGAGCATTACCGTGGTTGATGGTGTTGTCGTGGACAAAGCCAAGACAAGTATTGCGGTTGGTAAGGAAGATGTAATAAACATTAGTGGAGGCACAACACCTTATACGGCAGCAAGCAAAGATGAAAAGATCGCCACTACTACCGTCAAGGACGCCAAACTTACCATAAAGGGAGTGAAGGTTGGAAGCACAACTATCACCGTCACAGACAAAAACAAAAAAACTGCTACGGTAGTTGTTACAGTAACAAAATAAGAAACTCGTTGTTACGAGATAGTGCAAATGCTTTTTGCTGTATGGTAAAGGCATTTGCACTTCGTTGTTTCCTAAGCTTTTAACCCTACAAACATCATGTTCGGCATAACATTCAGAAAAGAAACGGAAGAGGAACGATGGTTGCGAAAGGCACTCGATGGCGACAATACTGCCACCGAGTGGATTTATCGCAAGCATGTGCGATACCTGTCTGCACTCTGCTCGCGCTACATCACAGAAGACGAAGACATTAAGGACGTGCTACAAGAATCGTTCATCAAGATATTTACTTCTCTGGATAGTTTCAAGTATCGTGGAGAAGGGTCTTTGAAAGCATGGACGGCAAAAATTACTCTCAATGAGACCCTGAAGTTTGTATGCAACAACAGCCGTTTGCCCATTGATAGTATCGATGATAAAGATACGAACATTGCAGATGGCGACAGTATGGAGACTGAGGACATACCTACCGATGTACTTCATCAGTTTATACGTGAGTTGCCCGATGGATACCGAACTGTATTCAATCTCTATGTCATTGACGATAAGAGTCACAAGGAAATAGCCCAATTGCTCGGCATAAAGGAGAATACTTCAGCTTCGCAGCTGCACAAGGCCAAATCAATGCTGGCGCAGAAGATTAAACATTATAGAACCATCAATTCCATTTAACGTATGAAAAATAATTGGCAAAAAGACATACACGACCGTTTGGGCAACTATGAGAAAGATGCACCAAAAGGACTTTGGGAGGAGATTCGCAAAGGAATGACTGATGAGAATGGTGGCTATATGCACGGCGGCAGACCTTTCAAAACCTACTGGCTACGGCGCACAGCGTATACTGCAGCCGCTGCAAGCGTGGCTTTATTGATAGGATATTCAATATATTCTGAATACGCAAACGATGGGCAAATGCCATCAGAAATGGCAAATCTACAAATAGCACATACACCAGCAGAACCATCCCCTAAAGGCAATATCGTTGCTGACGACGGCAATAATCCTATTGCCTACAACTCACCTGTGCCACGCATCATTACAACCATCATAGTACACAAATCTGTTGGTGACATTAATACATTGTCATCTTATGCTAATGATGAGAAATCTTTGGAAACAGCGTCTGACAACCATGAGGGGGATGATACCAACAGTTCAAAAGAAACGAATGCAACTGCCGACAAAGATAATTTGCCGAAACGTGAGAATGAGAGCAAGAAGGCAAACAATTATCATCACAACAGCAATTACGGCAGTCTTGTGGCTTACAACTCTGACGCAAGGCGTCACGCCTCTTCGTCCACATCGCCACGTTGGACTGTAAGTGCAAGTGCAATGGGATCGATGGGGTCATCAAGAACCATAACATCTATTGGCGCCCCAGTTGTTACAACCGGTCCAGATGATTCTGATTGGGAGGACAACCCTATGCTCGGCATCAACATATTCAATCAGGGAAAGGAAGTGAAGACAGAATACAAGCACCGCTTGCCTGTACGCATTGGTGTGAAGGTGGCATACACACTTAACGAGCATTGGAGCATCGAAAGCGGACTTACATACACTCGTCTCTCTTCCGACATGAAAGACGGAACAAAAGAGAACTACTTTATGGGCGAGCAAAGGCTGAACTATGTAGGAATTCCTGTCAACATGAAATATAATGCATGGTCAAACAAAAGGTTCAATCTATATGGTTCGGCAGGTGTACTTGTAGAAAAATGCATATCGGGAAATGTCACGAAAGAATATGTCATCAATAATGCGATAAAGGAGAAAGAGACTGTCAACATTGACAGCAAGCCTTTGCAAATGTCTGTAAATGCGGCTTTCGGCGTGCAGTTTGACGTGCTTGACAATGTCGGTATTTATGCAGAGCCGGGCGTAAGCTATCATTTAGACGACCATTCTTCGCTCCAGACTATCTACAAGGAGAAACCGCTGAACCTCAATCTTAATGTAGGTGTAAGATACACTATAGGTAAGTAACAATTAAGAAATATAAAATCATAAAGAATATGAATACAATAAAAACATTGGCATTAGCGACCATCATCATTGGTATGGCATCATGCGCCAGCACCCCAAAATTTTAAATGGTAGGTGCATTCGGCAAGAGTACAAAACTTACGTCAGAAGAAGAATCTCTCTTCAAGGCTGTTGTCCTGTCGCACAGCAACTTGCAGCTGAAACCCCTCAAGGTTTCTCGCCAAGTCGTGGGTGGAACAAACTATCGTTATGAATGCGTGGATAACAACAAAAAAAAGGTTGAGGTTGTCGTCTATGAGCCACTTCCAGGACAGGGCGATGCCCGCATATTGAGCATTGGCGGAAAGGAATATACGGAATAGACGACTAATTCGACAAGTGTTATCCCTAATGATATATGCTTAGCGGGCAAACTATTGCTTTAATAAAATTCACATTTTCATGTCGGTCTCATACTCTTTGATATTGCTTTGTTCAAATGCAAATCCCTATAAAATTGATACCGACAAAATGCCTGCACCATCGTTTATGGCGGTTATAATCGGTGTCGGACAATACGCCTATAAGAGGAAGGATGGGGTATATGTCATTCCAATTGGAGGCTTGAAAGACTGACCTCCCTATCGCGAAGTCCCCGATTGACGTGTAAGTAGATAGTCTGAATTATTTTATATCAGCCAAGGATGTTATTTTAATTCTACATAATATAGTACAAACCTCGGCAAAGCATACAAGCAGGCTTGTTGTTTTGCCGAGGTTTGTACTATATTTGACTTTCTACTTAAAAAGGTGTTTCAGCATAGTGCATAATTAGAAATGTACGCACTTTTCTGTCCTTGATAATCTATTTGTTTTCTACAATTTTAGCGATTCTTACGCTGACTTCATACAATAGGTATAGCGGGATAGTAACTAAAACTAATGTCATTAAATCGGGGGGCGTTATTATTGCTGCAACAAGCATAATAACAATCAATGCGTGTTTCCTGTATTTTGCCAACAATGTAGATGAAACGAATCCTATCTTTGCTAATAGAAATATGATAATAGGTAATTGGAATACGATTCCCATTACGAATGTCAAAGTCGTGAAGGTCTCAATATAGGAATCTAGAGTGATGGTACTGTGAATGTTGTCAGATACACTATATGTACCTAAAAAGCGGAATGAAATAGGAAATAATATATAGTAGCTCATGAGTACTCCTGCAATAAATAACAAATAAATTATTGTTACTACGCTTGTCAAGTGTTTCTTCTCGTTTTTGTAGAGAGCAGGAGATATAAATCTGAATAGTTCGTACAGAATGTAAGGAGATGCACCCAATAACCCCAAATATATAGATGTGGTAATATGAGACATGAATTGACTGGACAAATCTGTGGCGATTAAATCTACATGGAATTCTTCAAAATGGAAATCAAAACCACACGACGAGATTATCTTTTCTATTATGGTGTATGTTGTAAAATTATAGTTACTAGGGGCAAGTAGTATACTCCATACGGTTTCTTTACAACAGAATATAATTATAGCAAATGAACCAGCAATTGCTATGATACGAAATAACATTCGACGAAGCACTTCCAAGTGCCCGCCGAATGTCATTAATTTCTGGTTGTCTTCACTGGTCATTTTTCAATTCATCTTTTGATGGATTTTTTTCTGACTCCTTTTTTTCGACGTCTTCATTTGGGGTGTCATTGTTTTTTTTAATGTCATTGACACCTTTCTTGAACTCTCGAACACCTTCTCCCAAGCCTCGCATCATTTCTGGAAGTTTCTTACCGCCAAATAAAAGTAAGGCAATGCCTCCAATTAGCAATAATTCCGTTGAACCGATGAATAGCAACGGGAGTGAAAATAGTAATTGTGTCATTTCGTTATTCTGTTACAAGATATATATCACATGTATCGAAATCTATTTCCCAATTGCCATTGTCGCAACTCTCCCAATTGTATTTCTGAGCCATACGGTCCCACCATTGTTGGAAACGTGTACCAGTTTCGCCAAGATCTTTTACGAGTTTCTCGTAAAGCTCTGAGTTGTCTGTTGTTACTATACGTGCAAGCTCATTGAGGCCGTTACGGCGTTCAAAAAGCTGCTGTATTTCTTTTTTTTCTTCGACAGTTACCTGTCCCACTTTTTTCCTTGTTACCATTCTTCTCTTACATCAAAAGGGTCCAAATAATTAATTTCCTTAATCTCTTTGTTGCCACACAAAAAAATACCGTTTTTGTGTAGGCTTTTCAAAAGTTTACGACTTGCGTTACGCTCCAGATGAGCTGCTACACATTGCTCATGGCTTGGTGTATTTACTTCAAGCGTAGTCTTGCGGTTCAGCCAAATGCAACGTTTGCATTGCCATGCGTCGCATCTGCGGCATAATGGAGCGTGGTCGAGTTGATATAGCTGATTGTTCTTTATTTCGAGTCCGTTCGCCAAATCACCTATTGCATAGCCGTCTGCTGAAAAGTAGAATGCCGGACAGACATAAAACCTGCCGTTTGGCGCAAGTGTTACGGTCGTTTCGCCAGCTCCACAGTTGTTCATTTTATCAAGCATTATACGGTCTGTTAGCAAATTAAGCTGTGGTGATTTGCCAGAAACATAAATCTGCTCTACACGTTCAGCCAATTTCGACAACAGGGACTCGTAAAACCTAAAATCATCCTCGGTGAATGTCTCAATATTGGTTATTACAACATTGAGGCGAGTAACTTTGTCAAGTATTTCTCCGATAATTTCATATCCGCTGAATAGACCGGCTTTGTCTGTACGTACCAAGTATGCTATATTTTCCTTAAAAGCGTAGTTCCTTGTGGCTATCAATGAGTCGAATACTACGACATCCGTGTTGTCTGCTATACCAGTTGGACAAATGTCCGTGTGGTCAATAGAGTCGATTGTTGTTAGGTACTCTGTTGGTAATTTATAGTTAGGATATACGAACTGTATGTTCAGATTCTCTTTCATGGCGAAGCGGATGCCGTCTTTAAGGGTCTGAAGGGGGATTAGTCTGCGTTCTGTATTTCCGTTTGTATAATGGCAGAATGAAGTAGACGTGTCGTCCAATAAAATTACAATGTACTGTATCATACCTGCTTAGCATTTGGGAGTTTCAGGTTTCGCTTTTTTTCGAAGGCTTCGCGTTCGCCGTCTTTCTCTAGTTTGCGATAGAGCTTGTTCCAGTAGTAGTTGTTGGCTCTGACGCGTGCTTTATGCATCTTGCAGATGGCAGTACTACGTTGATAGACTGTTGGCGTATCGGCAGCGTCGTAGTTCTCGCCTTGACACCATGCACATCCGCTAGCCACTTCACAGTTGATGCATTCTTCAGTAGATTGCGTGCAACGGTCGAGTGTATAGAATGGACGTAGTTTATTCTTGTCAATTCCATCGCGTACATTACCTATTATCCACGCTTTCTTGGATCGTAACGAATACTGCGCAAAGCGGGTGCATGGATAGAAATTACCCTCGGCATCAACAGCAAGCATTCGACCTGCACCGCACCAGTTTTGGTTATCGGATTTGCAGTCCATAGGTTTTCCCATGTGTTCGGTAAAGAACGAACAAGCATAGTCCGTGTAATATCCGCTATCAATGATGGCATCAGCAAGTTCTGTTAGTTGCTGCTCGAAAAGTTTGTCATCACCCTCTTTCCATACGTCCTCAAACACGCAGTTAATGTTTACTTCATGTATGCCGAGTGAGTAAAGATGTAGCACGCTTTCTTTAATGTATGGTATGTCGGCACTGCTTATTGTCACCTTTGTTCCTGCGTCCGGAAATTGTTCTAACCACAACGGAATATTCTTAACCACATCATCATACGAACCGTGTTCCTCTTCTGGCTTTGGCATGATACCTTGCTCCATATCCACCGTCTTCCAAATGCGGTTTAGATCATGCTTGCGCTTTGTTCCATCGATGGTGATGCCAATAGAAAGGTGTTCATGATTCTTTTTGATGAATTGCTGCACCTTGTCAGTGCTATAGTTAATTCCGTTTGTGGAGAAGGAGAAACGGTATGAGTTAAACCAATGATGGTTTCGGCGGAACATTTCAACCTTAAGGTAGTCGCAAATTTTATCGATAAGGTCAATTTCAAGGAATGGTTCACCACCGATAAAATCCCATATTACGCTCTCTTCTTTCATGTCCGCCTCATGGTCAAGGATATAGTCAATAGCCCGCTTTGCCACATCCCAAGACATCCTCTCTTTAGTATTCTTTCCTACAAGATAACAATACTTGCAGGCAAGTTGACAGTCTTTGTGACTATAACTGATTTTACTTTACACTTTTCTTGTTGTTTTACTAAATTACTT
>OHLK01000349.1_pt1 | contig 11009 bp, 6 predicted proteins | sample 1569041 | NCBI WGS metagenome assembly OHLK01 (sample SAMEA3879573, study PRJEB24766) | human gut metagenome | biome: human-associated habitat; feature: feces | place: USA | collected 1985/1987 | reverse complement strand
CTTTTCGGGCGACGCTGGTAGCGGCGAGAGCAACATACGCAAATACATCTTCGACCACGACTGGGTGGAGGCTATCATACAAATGCCGCAACAGGAGTTTTTCAATACAGGCATCTACACCTATCTGTGGATTATGAACAAGAATAAGTCTGTGGAGCGTCGTGGCAAGGTGGCTCTTATAGATGGCAGTAGTCTGTGGCAACCACTGAAGAAGTCGAAGGGTGACAAGCGTCGCGAGATGGGCGACGAGCACCTGTGCAAAATTGTGGAGGCATTGGCTCGCTTTGAGCCGTCGGACATATGCAAGATTTACGACCGCGAGCACTTCTACTACAACAAGCAGTCGCTCACGCTCACCGAGGTGTCTGACGCTGGACATTATGTGGAGGAGACGGTTTGCGAGGACAGCAAGCCTTTCGTCATCAAGCAGCCTGTGTCTTTGACCGTTGGCGATACACGCTACGACGACTTGCAGGAGTTGTCGTCCGACGGGCTGAAAGCGATAGCTAAGCGTGTGACGGAAGAAAAACTTAATCTCTCTGTTTCCGTAGAGACCGAGAAGGACGGCATGTATGCTTTCTGTCCCGACCAGTGCACTATTCTTCACACCCGTGAGGATGGCTCCGTACGCGACCTCGGCTGTGGCATGTTCGCATTCAAGGCTTCTACTGGCAAGAAAAACTCGGTGCACAAAATTTCCATTGCACCTTACACCACAGGCGACTACGAAATAATACCGCACCACATGGATGAGACTGCCAACAAGCGTGAGATTGATGCGTTTATGCAGAAATATGTTTTTAAGCCTTACACACTCGGCGGTAATACGGTTGGAGTTGAAATCAACTTCACCAAAGAGTTTTATGTGCCTGAGAAAATGGAAAAGGCGGAGGATATTTTGAGGGAGATTGAAGAGTTGGATTCTGAAATAAAGAGGGTGGTACTATGAAAAAGAGTCATATAGATTGGTGTCCCGTGATTCCTGACCATTGGGAAGAAAAAAGAATTAAAGATATTGCTTTTCTTCAAAGCGGCAACTCTATTACAGCAATGGATATTGCAGAAGAAGGGAAATATCCTGTCTATGGGGGCAATGGTTTACGTGGTTATACTAATAACTATACTAATGATGGGGACTATGTATTAATAGGTAGACAAGGAGCCTTATGTGGAAATATTAACTATGCATACGGTAAATTCTACGCTACTGAACATGCTGTAGTTGTATATACAAAAAATGAGGAAATAACATATTGGCTTGGAGAAACTCTTAAGGCGGCAAATCTTAATCGTTTATCCATGACGGCTGCTCAACCAGGTCTTGCTGTAAGTACATTGAATATTCAATTTATACCATATCCACCAAGAAAAGAACGTATAAGAATTGCTAACTATCTCGCTGAGAAATGTACAGAGATAGACACCCAAGTATCCCTCCTCACTTCCAAGCGTGATGCTTATCTTCGTCTGAAGAAAAGCATCATCAATCATGTCGTTACTCATGGACTCAACCCTAATGTGAAGATGAAGGATTCGGGCATTGAGTGGATAGGAGAGGTGCCGGAGCATTGGGAGGTGAAGAGGATGAAGGATATTTGCGACTATATTTCTCGTGGCTCTACTCCTGACTATGTGGACGAAGACTATCAAAAGGTTATGAACCAAGGAACTTTTAGTAAAGGTTGGATAGATGAAAGTAATATTAGATATACAAAAGTTGGTAAGAGTGGTGCGCATATTAAAAAGGGAGACCTTCTTATGGCATCAACAGGTGGAGGTGTTTTAGGAAAAATCCTTTATTTCGATAGCATTGATGAAAATTATTATGCAGATTCTCATGTAACGATTATGAGAAACTCAAAGGGAATAAATTCAATGAAATTTCTATTCTATCATTTCAGTCTGAGATTTGACGAGATAAATGCAACGATGACTAAAGGTTCTACAAATCAAACAGAGTTGCAGAGATATGAACTTTTATCTCATAAAGTTGCCATTCCCCCTCTCCCCGAGCAACACGCCATCGCCACCTACCTCGATGACAAATGCGCCAAGATAGACACCATCTTGTCAAACCTTAACAAGCAAATCAGCTGTTACGGTGACTTGAAACGCTCCTTAATAGATGAAGTAATCACAGGCAAACGAGCTGTGTAGATAACCTTTGAACTAAAAATAGAAGAGTCATGGACGAAAGAAAGATACAGAAAGACTATGCGATGAACTATCTCTGCCGTCGTGAGGATGAGGGCGGCTTGGGCTACCGCTATGTGGCACCCAATGTGGTGCAGAACGGCATGTTCATACCCTCGGTGTTGGCAGAGTTCATCAGTGACACCCAACCTGCGGAGTGGAGCCGACTGATGCGCAAGTTCGGCAATGATGAGCGTGCGCTGCAAAACGAACTTGTTGAAGCGATAAGAGAGAAGGTCATAGACAAGCAGAATGTGGCCATCTTCTTCAATACTTTCAAAACCATCACCTTCAAAGGCGAGCAAATCACCTTGTTTTATGTGCCGGGCACAGAGCTTCGTGGCGATGAGGACTTCAAGAAGAACATCTTCTGTGCTGTAGAGGAAGCACCACACAAGCAGAAATACAACGGAAACTTGGTGACCAACATTCGTCCGGACGTGACCTTCTATCTCAACGGCATCTTCCTTGGTTACATGGAACTGAAGTGCGTAAGCATGGGGCAGAACGCCCAAGACCAAGGACGTGGCAAGGTGGCGAAGGACTATCTCTCTGCTGTGCGTTCCATTGTTGAGGCAGAGCAGACCGATAGCAAGGTGACTAAGGAGAAGAAACTGCTGCTTGCCATCTATGAAAAGGCTATACACATCACTGCCTCCGACATCAACGAGACCTACGTGATGCGCAACATGGCACAGATGTACGACTTGGCGCATAGTGAGTTCACAACAAACCTATCCACCGCAACCGTAGACCGCCTTGTGCCCGATGTGTGCAAGGTGTTTAAGGCATATCCCGTAAGTTCGCCTTTGCTTACAGAGAAACAGAAGTTTGAGGAGGTGGCGCGCGCCCTGTATTCCAAAAATGCCATCAAGAACGAGATTCTCTACTATAACTTCATTGAGTATAAGTATGAGAAGAAAAAAGACGGCAAGCGTGTACGCAAGTCAAACAGCGGCCGCCTCATCTCGCCACGCCCCAAACAGAAGTTCGGGTGCGACAAGATAATGAACCGCATCAAGGAGATGCTCGACAACGAGGGCAACCCTGACTACTATACCGACAAGTTGCGTAGCGAGCTCTATGCCCTTGGCATACCACAGCAGAAGACCGAGGAGATAATAGCCAAGCGCGAGCGGTTTTGCAACAACAAGTTTGTATACTCCCTGCTTATGCAGTATGCCGCCGGCTTTGGCAAGAGCAACATCATAGGTTGGACAGCCCTGCAACTCAAGGACTACCGCTACCAGGACGCATACGCCTACGACAAGATAATGCTGGTAGTTGACCGTCTGCAGCTGCGCGACCAACTGGACGAGCGCATGTGCAATATGAACATTGACAAGTCGATGTTTGTGGAGGCTACCGACAAGCAGACCTTTGTTGATGCTCTTGACGACCAGCGACGCATCATCGTGGTGAACATACAGAAGTTCCTCGACCTGCAGCAGGCTATCGACGAAGCTGGCAAGAAACTGAAAAACATGCGTGTGGCGTTCCTCATCGACGAGATACACCGCTCCAACTCTGGCGAGAACAACAAGGAAATGATCAATCTCTTTGAACGGCTGCAAGACTCGTTCAACCACGGTGGACAGAAGATATACAAGAAAAATCTGCTCATCGGTTTCACAGCCACACCAAGCGACGAGACGCTGAGCCGCTTTGGCGAGTTCCGCAGTGCCACCACTGTGCCCTTGTGGGTGCCGTTCGATACCTATTCCATGAAAGAAGCCATAGCCGATGGCTACATACTCGACCCCACAAAGCACATCATACCCTACAATGTGTCCGTGGGCTTTGAGATGCCCAAGGACATTGATCTCAGCGATGAGGACAACATTCCTGATGTGCGGCAGAAGAAGCAGAAAGTGTATGAGTTTGAACCACGAATGCGTAAGATAGCCGCGTTTGTGGTGGACCGTCTCGTCTCGCTGGTGTATGGCAAGATACGTGGTGAGGGTAAGGCGATGCTGGCTGTCACCTCCATTCCAATTGCCATAAAGTATACGAGAATCATCCGTGAACTGTATGCCAAGAAATGTGCAGAGCCACGGTATGCCAAGTACGCCAATGCTCCCATCGTGGTGGTATATAGCGATAGTCAGAAGTACGAGTCGTGTGCGTCTGTAAATGGTAATATTTCGGAAGCGCAGGCTATTGATAACTTCAAGAATGGCAAGAATGGACTTATCATCGTGGTGGACAAACTGCAGACCGGCTTTGACGAGCCGAAGCTACACACGCTCTTCCTTGACAAGGAGATAAAGGATATCAATGCCATACAGACCATCAGCCGCGTGAACCGCACCTGCAAGTACAAGACTGAATGTCATGTGATAGACTGCTCTTGGCGGAATGTCAATACCAAGAACATTAACCTGGCTTTCAAGAAGTATTGTGACATGGTCATCTCGCAGTTCAACCCTGAGGAAGAGGCGAAGCTTATTGCCGGCTACTATAAGGATATGACAGCCAGTAAGCCATACATCCAGTGGCTTAATGAATATGTTCAGAAGAAGGATGATGCCGACTTCATTCTCGATATGGAGAGCAGCATACGCGGTTGGGTAAATATCTGCATGGCAAGGGAAGCTGCCATACGCAAGCAAAACGAAGAACTTGGGCTGGAACCCGGAGATGCCGACTATGTTCAACCTGAGAATGAGGCAAAGATGTTGCGCTACATAGTAGGTCAGTATGCTTCGGCCCTTATGTCGCTGAAGAATGTATACGACATAGCCGCCAAATATACAGAAGAGACATTCCTTGACTTCTGGCAGATGTTCTGCAAGACATATCATGATGCAACGAAGAAAACAGGTGATGACATCCGTAGCTATGATGTTGTTGACAGCGACGAGATAGCTGGCATTACCGATGTGGACGATGGAGATGACGAACCTGGCAATGGTGGAAAGAAAAAAAAGAAAGGCCCAAAGGAACAGAAGCCGAAGGAGGTGTCTCTGGAGAAAATACTGGAACTGCTGAAACGTTTGAATGAGCAGGAACTTATCAGTGCGCGTGAGGCACAAAGGTGGCTCGCGGAGATAGGTGTGATGTTTGAGAGTCTCAGACAAAAAGACAAACTGTGTGTCGTTCTGCGTGACGACAAGACACAAGACGAAGAAAAGTTAAGAGAGTACAGAAAATTCCAGAATATCTACAAACTGGTGGACTTGAAGAAACGTCCTGACCTTGCCAAGGTGGATAAGTTTAAGAAAATGCTTGACGACAATGTGGAGCAGTTCTATTCCATCTTCATGGAGCAGCTTAAAGATGTGGACAACGGAGATTCTGATTTTGATTATGAGACGACATCCGGCAGTGAACCAACTTCTTCGGATTCTATGTCGATGGACGACCTGATGGAGATTGTTCGCAAGAAAATGCATCCCGACTACAACGAGGATGTATTGAAGGAATGTTTGTGCCGCACTTATGCGCCACATTTTGAGAAGATAGCCGGCATAATACGCCCCATGGAGAAGACGGTGGACAATCTCTTTAGGGTGCTTAACACAGAATCCCTTAACACCCTTGATGGTGTAGACAGCATTGTTAAGGAGTCGCTCAACATGCTGTGCATGGCTGAAGGCTTGTCTGCCAACGAGAAGCGTATGCACTTGAACCAACTATTGATGAAGTATGAGGCTTTTCTCAAGAAGCTGTATTACCTTATCAACCATAAGGAACTTGAATGTAAAGAGCCAGGCAGGGATGCAACGCTGTCGTCTGCAATATTCGGCATACCGTCGTTGAAGAAGTTGAAATATAGCGAAGAGCCAGAAGTAAAGGCTTTCAGCGACCGGCTTAACATTCTTCGGCAATTGCGCAATGATGAGGCTCATGGCAGTTATATTGCTACGGAGCAGGATGTTGAAGCAGCCATTGGCATTGTGATAGACATGTATCTGTATGTAGCAGGAACAAATACCATACCAGCTGTCAAGCGGTATGAGTTGCCTACCGAAGAAACTAATGACCATCATGGACAGTATGAACACAGCTTGCAGATAGCTGCTGAACCATTGTCAGTAAAGGATTTGGATGAGGCTACACGTCTTGAGATATTGAGAGAGTGCGTCATAAAGTTGCTGAATTATGGATATAATAAAAAAAATGGTGTGTTTACCAAACAACGTCATTGGGAGGCAGTGTATCGCATTGCTGCTGACTATGGTTTTGTTATTGACGGTGATTATGATTACTTTAAGCGAGTGATTGATGATATGGACATACAGTCTCTCCCTTATGCCCTAACCAACAACTTCCTCAAGAACAATAATACAGGTATTTATGCCACAAACATGAAAGACTGGACTTCTGAAGGCCTTGCAGGTAAGGCTCTTGCTGAATATGAAGACATAAAGAAGTGTGCGGAGGTATTTGAGAAAATTGTGGGGCAGAGGATTAACAAAACAAAGAATCAATCTTATGAGGATTAAAGAGTTAAAACAAAATATTTTATTGTCCTTGTATCACAGGTATAAGGGTGACAAATCAACAAACTTAGGTCTTAAAGATTTGTGCGAACACGACCATATACTTTTTGATTCTTTACAGCAGGTAAGCGATGCGGCTAAAGGATTAAAAGAGAGTGGCTACATTTATTTAACATTGTTCATGGGAGGGGATGGACATATTTCTGGACTCACACCTTCTGGAATTGAATATGTCGAAGAAAATCTTCTATCCGTGGATGAACAGATAATAGATGGCCTTTCTGATACAGATAAAATGATGCGGTCAGAAAATAATGTTAATATAAACGTTGATCAACATGATAATGAAAGACACAATGTTCCGTCTGACAATGAAACAAATAAAAGAAACTATTTTTACGCAACAGAGCAATACAGACCGATTGTTGATATAAATGCAACTCCATGTTTTGGGGTGGACTCATTAGCTGATTGCTATGCAAGGCAGATAGATGAGATTGTTGGTAGTAAGACAGATTCAACGCGGATGTTAGGAATTTTTGGTCCCTGGGGACGAGGAAAAACATATTTCTTTAATCGATTAAGAATGAACTTAGAGGATAATACTAAGCATTCAGTTAAATACAAAATCGTTGAATTTAATGCTTGGAAATATCAAGAGACACCTGCTTTATGGGCATATTTATATGAAACCATGTACAAGTCTGCCTCAATTGTGGAGAAATTGCTGATCCAGATAAAGTCTATATGGAAAAGTATGTTGACGGCAAATTTTTTGTTGTATTGGATTATTCTATTAATAGCATGGGGCATAGAAAAGTTTTTTTGTAGGTTCTTTGACGATACAATCAGTCAAGTGTTGAATTATTTGAATGTACCCGCTGTTTTCCTTTACTTACTTGGTGGCATTATCCATTTGCTGAAAGAAAGTATCGTTACTGTCAAAACTATGATAAAGAAATACACGAAAAGAAAGTCATACACACACTATTTGGGAATACAAAATGAAATAGAAGAAGAATTACAACTTCTTCTTCAGTCTATGGTACGCAAAATTAACAAGTCTCGTGTTATACTTTACATAGATGATATAGATAGGTGTAACTCTCATAAATTAATAAGCATTATAGAATCGTTGAGAACAATTTTGGAAAATCCTGAAATACAAGAACGACTTGTGGTAATATGTAGTGTTGATGAGAGTAAATTGATGAAGGCGTATGAGATGGAATTTAAAGAAAATGGTTATACTAATGAAGAGATTGAGCGATATAAGCGTGAACAATTAGATAAATTGTTCATCTTTGGAGTTAAATTGCCAACATTGAATAGTACACAACTAAATACATATTTAAGCTCTTTGGTTAAGGATTCAAGTAAGGCGAATACAGATTTTGCCAATCATAAAGTGAAATCGGAAGAAATTCCGTTTAGCACATACCGTAAAAAGGAATCATTAGTCGCAACAACCGCAAATGGCGTTATTGAATTAAATGATGAGAACATTAAGGAAATTTTTCAAGATTTCTTAATGAATCATGGTAGTAAGAATTTTACGCCAAGAAAAATAAGAATAATGTATTATCAATTACTGTTTGCATTAAATCTTTCAGCAAAAGGTGGTGGTGCCTTCACTGACAGAATGGCAGAGACAATGTTAATGAAATCGGTAGGTTTACAATATGACCATGATAAAGAAACAGCTATGTCGGACATAATTGATATGGCCGTTCCTTATTAATTTTTAATAGCATCATGAATAAGCATAAACAACAATACATAGATTTCGAAGCCTACGAGCGTGTGGCAGAGCCACATAAGCGCGAAAGGGCTTCGGTATGGCGTACGGCTATCGGTCTGCAGGATGTGGATGGTCTGAAGGTTTCCGACTATCTGAAGGAGACGGCCGTCAGGCATATTGAAGGTGACATTACCATTGATGATGTGCGTGAACAGTTGAAGTCGTACTATGTCAACAAAACAACACATGACGAAGACGATGCAGAAAAGGAAGAGGCCGATCGAGTAGCTGCCAATATTGCCAAGTTGCTGAACGAGCAGTCTTTCTCGTTCACCGCGTTGGAGTTTTTGAATATCCATAGGCACTTGTTCGAGGGCGTATTCAAACATGCAGGTAAACTGCGGCCCTATGACATCAGCAAAAAGGAATGGGTGTTACGTGGCGATAGTGTTGTGTATGGACGTGCTGCCGACATTATGATGGCGCTGCGATATGACATTCAACAAGAAAAGGACTTTAATTACAATGGATTGAACACGGATGAAATTATTGACCACATTGTAGATTTTGTAACGTTGCTATGGCAAAACCATCCGTTCCGTGAGGGCAACACACGAACCACTGCGGTGTTCGTCATTAAATATTTGCGTTCAATTGGATTCAAGGTCGATAACGATTTATTTGCCGACAACTCGTGGTATTTCCGTAATGCCCTTGTTCGTGCGAACTATCGTAATCCGTCAAAGGGTATAGAACCCAATAAGTCTTTCCTTATTAGGTTCTTCCGTAATTTGTTGTTGGGTGAACATCATGAGCTGAAGAACCGCTATATGCTTGTAGGTTATAACGATGTAGATGCAACCAGTACTAGTACCCATACAAGTACCCATACTAGCACCCATACAAGTACCCATGCAAGTTCTGGTGATTCGGTATCAAAATTATCAGAAAATATAAAACGGTTGCTTGTTACAATTGGCACAGGTGAAAAGAGCGTAAAGGAAATGATGGAAGCTGTTGGCTTGAAGAACCGCCCCAATTTCCTTGAATATTCTCTTACGCCAGCCATTACAGAAGGATTGGTAAAAATGAAATACCCAAATTCGCCACGTCATCCTCGCCAGAAATATCTACTAACGGTGAAAGGACTGATGGTGTATGATAATTACGTCAAATCAAAACGAAAAATCTAAACAATACGTTCGCTTTTCAAAGGCAGTTTCTCATCAAATCCTGCTTCAAACGCCACATAGACTCGTTGTAGCGGGAAAAGAGTCTAAAATAGGCCAAAAGTATAGAAAAAGGGGTGAAAATATGAACTTAGCTTCGTTGGCTGATGAAGTTGACTTCGCAGGCTGATGAAGTTAACTTCGTAGGCCGATGAAGTTAACTTCGTAGGCCGATGAACATAACTTCGTGGCCCAACGAACCTAATATCGTTGACGGAGCATATTATCACCCCTCTAAAGGGTATGATAACAACAAAGGTTTTTCTCACGAAAGAGAAAAACCTTTGTTGTTGATAGCAGGGCTTACCCCTGTTTTTCGGGTCTGATTTCTTGTAAAGGAATCATGACAAAATCGCGTTCCTCCATGTGGGGGTGCGGAATGACCAAATCGGACTCGTTTACCTGTATGTCATCATAGAGGAGAATGTCGATGTCTATCGGGCGGTCAGCATATTGACCATTGGACGACTTCCGTGTCCTGCCCAGTTCACGCTCTATCTGTTTCGTAGCTTCCAGCACCTCGCGTGGGGTCATCCTGGTGTTGATGCAGACGCAGGCATTGAGAAACTGATGCTCGCTCTCGAAGCCCCATGGTGCCGTCTCTATAAAGGAAGAGGTGCGCTCCACCGAGCCGACACGTTCCCCCAGTAGGGCGATGGCTGACTGGAGCAGTTGCCTACGGTTGCCAAGATTGGAACCCAAGGAGAGATACAGACGATGTAACAAGGCTGATTAGTCGTTGAGGATGAGCAGACTGTCTCCGTAGCATCCAAATTTGTAACCGTTGGCGACAGCCAGTTCGTATGCCTTCATCACCATGTCGTAGCCTCCAAATGCACACTGAGTCATCAGCAGCGTAGAGTAGGGGTGGTAGAAGTTGGCTACCATCGAGTCGGACAGGCCGAAGTTGTAGGGAGGGAAGATAAACTTGTTGGTCCATCCCTCAAACTCCTTCAGTAGGCCGTCTGTGCCCACAGCCGTCTCAGTTGCTTTGACCACACTTGCTCCAATGCTGCACACGTGATGGCCCTTGCGCTTCGTGTCGTTGACGATCTCGCAGGCTTCAGACGTGATGAACATCTGCTCCGAGTCCATCTTGTGCTTCGTCAGGTCCTCCACCTCAATCTTGTGGAAATTGCCCAAACCGCAATGAAGGGTGACATAGGCAGGATTGATGCCTCGTATCTCCATCATCTTGAGCATCTCGCGCGAGAAGTGGATGCCCGTGCTGGGAGCCGTGACAGCACCCTCGTGTTTGGCGAACGGAGTCTGGAAGTACTCCATGTCCTCTTCGGTGGCATGGGCAAAGTCCTGTCCTTCCTCCTTCGGACGGTTGTCGATGATATATCGGGGCAGTGGTGCCTCGCCCAGGGCGAAGAGCTCTTTCTTGAACTCATCGTG
>OHLK01000341.1_pt1 | contig 11255 bp, 8 predicted proteins | sample 1569041 | NCBI WGS metagenome assembly OHLK01 (sample SAMEA3879573, study PRJEB24766) | human gut metagenome | biome: human-associated habitat; feature: feces | place: USA | collected 1985/1987 | reverse complement strand
CGCTATGCTCCCTCTTCCAAATTCCAAAACCAACAAAAATACAGGTCAAAATTGCACAACTTATTCTTTCACCATTACTAAAGCGCATTGTTGCTGCTCTTGCTGCAGAGAAGATTGAAGAATACAAAGGCGGCGATGTCCACCAGCAGGGCTATGAAAACCCACCAGATAAATCCATGACCGTTGTATTTGTCTGTCTTCAAGAAATCCTTCCAGACATCGGGCACACTGAGCATTTCCTTGGCCTCAGGCATAGCACCGTCTCGCGTATAACGCTGGCGGTCGTCACCCTTGAACGAAACATATTGTGAATTGGCCTTGATGAAGGCATAGCCGTTGGCCAAATCCTCCGTTGCAGCTTGTATAATGTCGTTGTCAATGCCGTTCATTTTGTTGACATCAGACAAAGCTATTTCGCAATTCTTGATGAGCCCGTCAAGCGTTTTCGACCCCATCATGCGTTTCACCTTATCTATTTCCTTGTCGCACTGGGCCCGATAGAGTTTCAACTGGTCGTAAGCCTGCGACTGATAATAGTTTATGGCCGTAAGCCACTGCGAACGGGTATTTCCAACTTGAGCCACTCGCTGGATTTTTCGATCTCCTTTTCCGTCTTCAAAGAGGATGCGGTCCATCTCCACAAGGATAGTTTCAAAACGAGGCCCTATTCCGATGGCGCTGGGGTTGTCTATCTCTGCCACCAGACGCAATACCAAGGCATCGACAGCATCCTTCTTGCCATTGTACTTGTCTTCGATTTTCTTGATTTCAACATTGTTGTCCTTGAGTCCTTGAAGATAGCCCTGCGTGCGCGTCAGGTCTGACTTGACAATTTCCTTGATTGAAGCCCGATAGAGAAGCGTATGCGTGTTTGTTGGAAGACTAATCATCAGCCAAAACACAACCAAGCCGATAAAGCCAAACAACAAATGGCCCCCTCGACTGAGGAAAAGACCTTGTCCGAAATCGCCATACTTGTCAAATCCCTTGATAAAATAGGAAAAACTCAAGGAGGCAATGATGTAAAAGACAACGGCAATCAACCAGGCTCCAGCGATGGTGATTGACGGTTGCCAAATAAAGAGGGATTCTGCAGTCCAATAACAACTGAAACCTGCCAGGCCGATAAAGCCGACGGCTAAAATGATGGATTTGAGATTTAATGCTTTCATCTTTCTGATGTGTTAATGTGATATAATATATAAATTGTTTCCTTGCTCTGTTTCACGTCTGCCTTGATGTGTACCCGTATGAAAGGGGAAGATGTATAACCAACGGTGCCGACTATAAAGGGAAGGAGTTATTTCTCACTGAATTACGGAGGAACAACAAGCCGCAATGCCATCTATACAAATTCCTGGACTTAAGAGTTTTAATGAAGATACAAGGTCTTCCGTTTGAACGCAGTCTGGTTTCAGCCAGTGCGTTGGCCAATTCCCCCTTGTTCGATTAAATTCCGCTAATGCCCTGACTGGCAACAGACAGGGCGCACTGAGACTTTGCCTCAGCCAATCTCCATTATTTTTCTGCTGGTCCGAACTATTCCGGCAACTCAAGGGCATAAAAAAAGCGTGAACCGTCCGTTGTCCGATCCACACTCTGAGGCCGTGAGAAGTGCCCTATACTGCTGAACGAACAACAGTATAGCCCACGCCGATATGATATACCACACATTTTGCACATATTCTCCTTCAACGACATATACACGCCAACGCCTCCGCATAAAAAAACATGCGGAGTTGACAAATATAAAGCACAGAAGGATTTTTTCGCAAAACGAAATAATCACATCCCGGAGCATCTACCGTTGCTAAGTTCGAGGCAGCATAGCTTCTAAAATTTCTCACGTTTCAGAGTGTCTGCTGAACATTAGCGCTTGTAAACGCTTTCATTATGTCTGGACCATCTCAATCCCACCTATACACCCTCTTGCGTACAGCCCTTAATATTCTGTTACGCTTCGCACGGCGTGGGTTGCCAACACATATATGAAGAGATAGGAAGCGTCTTCCTTCTTTTTCATATATTATATCAGGCTTGATAGTCCGCCACAAAGGTATGAAATATTTTTTATGGAACGCTCTTTTTCTAAAAAAAATCGAAATGAGTTTCAATAAATGTATGCTGCACACTCTCCATTACTCCCTTCATTCCCCTGTAATTTCCAATTTGATACGCCACAAGCACTCCGCATATGGCATAAAATTTGTAATTTTGCCGTAACTTACGTTTGGTAGGCCCAACGTGAGGAACCGCATTTCATCACACCGGGACATTTGCCAGAAGAATGCCGGCCATACGGCAGGATTTTCTGTAAATCAAAACGGATTCCACAGGGGATTCCTGCTCCATAAAACTTTTTGATCAGTAATGGTGAAAGAATAAGTTGAGCAATTTTGACCTGTATTTTTGTTGGTTTTGGAATTTGGAAGAGGGAGCATAGCGGGCTATGTGACCGATGACAAATTCCAAAAGCGGCAAAAAGACAGGGCATAAGAAATAACTCCTTATTCCTACTCCACAAAATTGGTCAAGTTATTTTTTTACCATTACTCATCTACCCAACAACCACATGAGCGACGATATTAAGGATTTCAACGAGACAACAACAGAGGCACACAGCTCCTACCAACCAGGAGATGCCAAGACCGAAACGGCCAAACACCAATTGACGGGCATGTACCAAAACTGGTTTTTGGATTATGCCTCGTATGTGATTCTGGAACGCGCCGTGCCTCATTTGGTTGACGGACTGAAGCCGGTGCAGAGGCGCATCCTCCACACGATGAAGACGCTCGACGACGGACGCTACTCGAAGGTGGCGAACATCGTGGGGCAGGCCATGCAATACCACCCACACGGCGACGCTTCCATCAGCGACGCCTTAGTGCAGTTGGGACAGAAGGATTATCTCATCGACACGCAGGGCAACTGGGGTAACATCCTCACGGGCGACTCGGCGGCGGCTTCGCGATATATCGAGGCGCGTCTTTCGAAGTTTGCGCTCGACGTGCTTTTCAATCCTAAGACCACGGAATGGAAACTCTCTTACGATGGACGCAAGAAGGAACCTGTGGCCCTGCCGGTGAAATTTCCGCTGCTGCTGGCGCAAGGGGCTGAGGGCATTGCCGTGGGATTGTCGGCCAAGATTCTGCCACACAATTTCGGAGAGATATGCGACGCTGCCGTCAGCTATCTCCACGGAGAGGAGTTCCACCTTTACCCCGACTTCCTGACGGGCGGCTCCATCGACGTGTCGCGCTACAACGATGGTCTTCGCGGCGGCGTGGTGAAGGTGCGTGCCACAATTGAAAAGCTCGACAACAAGACGCTCGTCATCCGCGAAATCCCTTACGGCAAGACCACTTCCACGGTCATCGACAGCATTCTGCGTGCCAACGAAAAGGGGAAAATCAAGATACGAAAGGTGGAGGACAACACGGCAGCACATGCCGAAATCCTCGTGCACCTCTCGCCCGGAACGAGCTCCGACAAGGCCATTGACGCGCTTTTTGCCTTCACCGACTGCGAAGTGAACATTTCGCCAAACTGCTGCGTGATTGACGACAAGAAACCGAAGTTCCTGACGGTGTCTGACGTGTTGCGCCGCTCGGTCGACAACACACGCGAACTCCTGCGCCGCGAACTTCTCATCCGTCGCGGCGAACTCTTCGAGAGCCTGCATTTTGCCTCTCTGGAACGCATCTTCATCGAGGAGCGCATCTATAAGGATAAGGGCTTCGAACAGGCACCAAACATGGATGCCGCTTGCGAGCACATCGACAAGAGACTGACGCCATACTATCCGCAGTTTGTGCGCGAAGTGACGAAGGACGACATTCTCCGACTGATGGACATCAAGATGGCCCGCATCCTGAAATTCAACAAGGACAAGGCCGATGAGCTCATTGCACGCATGAAAGACGAGATTGCACGCATTGATGCCGACTTGAACAACATGACGGAGGTGACGGTCAACTGGTTCCGACTCCTCCATGAGAAATATGCCCACGAACATCCGCGCCGCACGGAAATCAGAAGTTTCGACACGATCGAAGCGACGAAGGTGATTGAGGCCAACGAGAAGCTCTTCATCAACCGCGCCGACGGCTTCATGGGAACGGGCCTGAAAAAGGACGAGTTTGTTGACAACTGCTCGCCCATCGACGACGTGATTATTTTCTACCGCGACGGCACCTACAAGGTGACGCGCGTGCAGGAGAAGGTTTTCATCGGCGAAACGGAACGCTCGAAAGCCGAGAAGCGCAAGGCGGAAGTGATACACATCGCCGTGTTCAAGAAAAACGACAAACGCACTATATATAATGTGGTCTATCGCGATGGCAAGGCTGGAGCGTGCTATATCAAGCGCTTCAACGTGACGTCTATCACGCACGACCGCGAATACGACTTGACAACGGGCGAAGCGGGCAGCCGCGTGCTCTATTTCACCGCCAACCCGAACGGCGAGGCCGAAGTGGTGAAGGTCACGCTGAGACCCAACCCGAAACTGCGCCGCATCTTCTTTGAAAAGGACTTTGGCGAAATCCTCGTCAAGGGGCGCCAGAGCCGTGGCAATCTTCTCACGCGACTGGACGTTCACAAAGTGACGCTCAAGGCACACGGTGCCTCAACGCTGGGCGGTCGAAAGGTGTGGTTTGATGCCGACGTGCAGCGCCTCAACTATGACGAGCGCGGCCAGTATCTCGGAGAATTTCATTCTGACGACCTCGTGCTCGTTGTGCTCAAAAACGGGGATTTCTACACCACCAACTTTGACCTCAACAACCACTACGAACCGACGGGCATCCTGCGCGTGGAGAAGTTCGACGAAGAGAAAGTGTGGACGGCCGTGCTCTTTGATGCCGACCAGCAGGGCTTTGCCTATGTGAAACGCTTCACGCTGGAACGCACCGCGCAGACGCGCCATCTGAACTTCCTCGGCGAGAACCCCAATTCGCAGTTTGTTTTGCTCACCGACACGGTTTATCCACGCCTGAAAGTGGTTTACGGCGGCGCCGATGCCTTCCGCGATGCCCTGGAAGTGGACGTGGAGAGCTACATCGGCGTGAAGAGTTTCAAGGCCAAGGGCAAGCGCCTCACCACGTGTGCCGTTGACCACATTGAAGAACTCGAACCGCTGCGCCTGCCCGAACCGGAACCGCAAGAGGGTGCCGAAGAGGAGGACGACGAGGAAACGCCAGACAAACAGGAGGCCGAAGGAACGCCAGGCAACGAGGAAACGCGCGGAGACGTCCTGGACGAAGTTACGGGACAAGGACGCTTGTTCTGAGTGATGCCCAGAAAAAACTACTCTTGAACGCCAAGCGGTTCGCTGGGATTTCCTGGCGGCACAAGGATTTGCCGAGCAGGAGAACTCCTGCCGAAAACATAAAACAAGTACTGGCCATTACTTTGATGGGCCAGTACGAAATTCGAACACCAACTTATCAATATGAGTCAAACAACATGCAGAGTATGCGGCCAGGTCTATCCTGACAGTCAAAAGAGTTGTCCGCGCTGCGGATGCCAGCAAGGGGCAGCCATTCCTGCATACCTGCGGTGTAAACGTTGCGGAACGGTGTTGCCATCGAGTCTGCGCAACTGTCCCCAATGCGGACAGGGCATCTCGCCAAAAACGGCGAGCGTGGTGCTTTTCCGGGAACTGGCCAACGGACAAGGCAGACAGACCGAAGGCCGCACACCAAGCGGCGCTACCAACAGCCAGAAAACCACCAAGAGCAACGCTCCCAAACGCGCTGCACAACCGGCTGGCAAGCGCCGCAAGACACTGCTGTGGGCCGCAAGCATCGCGGCGGTCGCATTGCTACTGACGGGCGAGACTTTCTTGGTGAAGAGCATCTACGCCAATGTCACCTATCGCGAATGTCTCGACCTTTGGAACTGCGGCGGTTCGGTGGCGGCCAACAAGCGCACGCCCGACCCCGTTTATGAAGGCACCATTGAGGAAACGCCCGTCGACTCGCTGAATGACATCGACATCAGACGCGCCGCGCAAACGGATTCCATCGACCGCATTGAAGCCATAGATGAATCCACCCCCGACAGTCTGGCGTTCTAAGTTATGCTCTCCAATACATGCTGAATATGTCAAACAACCATTCCACCGACACGGCGTCTGTTTCACACACCACCGTTCAACACAACAGAATACAGAGGACCGAGGAGCGCATTGAGGCCATACAGCGCCGCATTCCCCTACGCACTCTCTTCGTGACGCTGGCCGTTTTGCTGGCCGTCATCGTGTTTTTCTGCGCCCGCAGCGAAGGAGTCAAGCAAGGGCAACGCGATGCACGCGAGAAAATTGAAGCTGAAAACGATTTGACGGCAGGGCCAAACAGCCTGCTGCAATAAACACTATATATAATGAACAATACGAACAACCCAAATAGCGAAGCAACCGTCATCGACGGCAAAAAGCTCTCCATCGAGGAATATCTTGACCAAGACGAAAAGAAGGATCTCCTGCGCTTTCTAACCGCAGGCTCTGTTGACGACGGCAAATCAACGCTCATCGGTCGCCTGCTCTTCGATTCGAAAAAGCTCTATGAAGACCAGTTGGCAGCGCTCGAACGCGACTCGAAGCGCGTTGGCAACGCCGGCGAACACATCGACTATGCCCTGCTCTGCGATGGTCTGAAAGCTGAACGCGAACAAGGCATCACCATCGACGTGGCCTACCGCTATTTCTCAACCAACAAGCGCAAGTTCATCATCGCTGACACGCCGGGACATGAACAATACACGCGCAACATGATCACGGGTGGCTCGACGGCCAACTTGGCGGTCATCCTCGTGGACGCTCGCACGGGCGTTATCACGCAGACGCGCCGCCACACGTTCCTCGTTTCGCTCCTCGGCATCAAACACATCATCTTGGCGGTCAACAAGATGGACCTCGTTGACTACTCTCAAGAGGTGTTCAACAACATCGTGAGCGACTTCCAAACTTTCATCGCGCCCTTCCAGGTGCCAGACGTGAAGTGTATCCCGCTTTCTGCCCTCGAAGGCGACAATGTTGTGACCCACTCTGAGCGCACGCCGTGGTATGATGGGCCGAGCATCCTGCAATATCTCGAGGAAGTGGAAATCGGCAACGACCACAATCTCCAGGACTTCCGCTTTCCAGTGCAATACGTGTTGCGCCCCAACCTCGACTTCCGCGGATTCTGCGGAAAGGTGGCTTCGGGTGTGGTGCGCAAAGGCGACCGCATCATGGCGCTACCCAGCGGAAAGACGAGTTGCGTGAAGCGCATCGTGACTTACGACGGCGACCTCGACTATGCTTTCCCGCCCCAGAGCGTAACCTTGCAACTGGAGGATGAAATCGACATTTCGCGCGGCGAGATGATCATTAAATGCCCGGAAGACATGGCGGAGAACGCCGGAACGCCCAAGGCGTTGCCCAACGGTCCGCACATCGGCCGACATTTCGAAGCCACCATCGTCTGGATGGACGAGGAACCGATGGACCCCAACAAGTCGTTTTATCTCAAACACACCACCAACACCACACGCTGCCGCTTTGACCACTTCAAATATAAAGTGGACGTCAACACGCTGGAACGCTCACAGGTTGACCATCTGACGCTCAACGAAATCGGACGCGCCGTGATGGTCACGTCGAAGGAACTCTTCTTTGATGCCTACAAGGACAACAAACCGACGGGTGCCTTTATCATCATCGACCCCATCACCAACAACACTTCGGCCGTCGGCATGATTGCAGCCTCCGTGGAAGAAAACGAATTGCACGCCGACGAGGCCCTGCCAACCATCGATCTCAAAGCGCTCGGCATCGCACCAGAACACTACGAGGCCATCGAGAAAGCCGTGAAGGCGCTCGAGAAGCAGGGATTAGCCATCGTGGTAAAGAAATAAACCCGACTTCTGTCTTGAAACATAAAAAGCGGCAGACCAACTCATGCTTGGAGTTGGCCTGCTGCTTTTGTTGAGTAATGGTAAAGGTTCAATGCAGGTAAATTTTGTAACTGTCGCCGGATGCCTTGATAATGTAGAAGCCGTTTGGCACAACGTTGACATTCTTCATGCGTCTGCCCTTGGTGTCATACAATTTCACACCGACGACACTTGCCAACTCCTGCCGCGTCATGTGGCGGACATCGGCTTCAAGCGTTTCAATTCCTGTCACGGGATTCGACACACTGGTGAACTTGTAGATGCTTCCCGGGTCTGTGATGTTGTTGCCTGAATAGGTGGAAATCACCCACTTCATATTGGCTGCCGCACCGTTTCCTGTACCGCGGTCGTTCATCAAGATGCCGTCACTGGCAAAACTGTAATATCCCTCTGTTCCAGTCATAATGACCTGAAACTCTCCTGCCTTTTCTGTGGCGTATTGCAGAAAAGGCATTTCCACGATGGGCGACGGATTGCCTTTGTTCCACGAAGAGCCCGCCTTGCCTTTTACATAGTCAACTGGCTCCCCCTGGTAGGTGTACAGACGAAAGTGCATATCGTCTGAGCCTGGCATCATGTAAAAGAGCTGCTTATATTGCGTGGTGTCTTTGTAGGCTTTCGTGGCGCATTGCAGGGCGTTGTAACCATTGTATTTTCCTTGGGTCCAATAGAAAGCCCCTGCGGGACGCTTGTCGCTGATGGTGTAATAATGGCGCTTGTCGGCCGTGCTGTATTCAAACACCTTTGAAGGTTCAACGGGGTCGCCTGCGCTCACGATTTGCTGGCCGTCGACTGGCCACGGCACCAGTTCTCCAGTTGCTATGATGGTCGGGCGCTGCGCCCCATAGCTGATGAGCGAATCGGTGAGTTCCTGCGCCAGGCTCATCGTGAGTTCCGGCATCGCCTTGGCGAGGTTGTTGCGTTCGCCGATGTCCTCCTTCACGTTATAAAGCCGACGCTCCTGATTTGCCCAGAAATAAATGAGGTGGTAGTCGCCCTTCATGATGGCAGAATATGTGCCATATCCTTCCGCTCTGTCCTGGCTCTCGCCCCAACGGTTGGGATAGTGCCACACCAACGTGCGTTCGCGGCGAAGCTGCGGATTACGGAGCACGTCAACAAAGCTCTTGCCGTCAACGGTCTGCGAGCATTTGTAGTCCTTCGCCCCCGCCATTTCCAAAATCGTCGGGAAGAAATCCTCAATACCCACGCGATTGGTGTTTTCCGTACCGCCCTGCGTCACACCTGGCCAATACACCATCATCGGTTCGTGGATGCCGCCTTCGTAAGCCGAGCCCTTACCGGCACGTGCCGGATAGCTTTGGTCGTAGTTGATACGTCCCTGCCGCACACTGACCGCCTGGCCGCCGTTGTCCGACATGAAAAGCAAGATGGTGTTTTTCGCCACCTCTGGACGTGCTTCCAGATAGTCCATAATCTTTCCAAGACTCTCATCCATGCCTTCAATCAAAGCGGCATGGTTGATTTCTTGCTTGTTGAGATTGGCTTGCAACTGCTCGTCGTAAACACCCTGTCCGTTGGCCTGCATATAGTTGGACGTGAAGCGAGAATCGGGATTGTATGGCGCGTGGATGGCATAGTGGGACATATAAAGGTAAAACGGTTGCTTCTTTTCAATGGGCACATCCATTGCCAGCATGGCCTCCTGCGTCAGGGCGTCGGTCAGGAAGGTTCCTTTCGCATAATATTTCTCCAAGCCCTGCACATGAGAAAGTCCGGAACCATAGTTCTCCTGGGCCAGATAACTGGCAGGGGATCCATTGGCACCGCCTGCAATGTTCACGTCAAAGCCGAATGCCCTCGGGTTCTCGCCCGCTGTGCCGATGGCGCCCCAATGGGCCTTTCCGCAATGGATGGTGTAATAGCCGTTGTTCTTGAGCAACTGCGGCAGCGCCGTTGCCAACGCCGTGTTCTTAAGGTTGCGGGGCGACGTCACGGTGTCGGGCTGCAAACCGTTGTAGTTCCAGTCGGGCATTTTTAGGCGGCCGCCAGAGGCGTCAGTCGCGTTGTCGTATTGAAGTGTCCAGTTGGTCACGCGATGGCGGGCCGGGTTCATACCCGTCATCAGGCTGCATCTGGAAGGCGAAGAAATCGCACTGGCATAAGCCTGCGTGAACTTCACGCCCATCTTGGCCATGCGCTCCATGTTGGGCGTGCGATAGCGGTGGTTGAGCGCCGTCGTGTCTTTATAGAAAGGCACTGATGTTTCCTGCCATCCCATGTCGTCCACCAAGAAGAGAATGATGTTGGGCTTCTCACTCGTTTGGGCGATTGCGGCCATAGTCCCGGCCAAAGCGGCTCCTGAAGCAAGTAAAAACTTTTTCATGTGATTTATTGGTTAATGGTTGAATATTGCTGGGAAGCATGTCGCAGAAAAGAAAGGCATAAATCCATACTTCCCAAACTGAGGAACACCAACAAAGTTAGCGTAAATATATTATATATCAAAGTCCTGCACTGATTTCCATCCCTTCAGAAAACACCGAAAGCACTGCAACACGCACCAAGAATAAGACTTATTAACCGGAACATCAATGTGAAACTGCTCTTTTTTTTCTAACTTCGCAGCATAAGTAATGGTGAAAGAATAAGTTGATCAATTTTGACCTGTATTTTTGTTGGTTTTGGAATTTGGAAGAGGGAGCATAGCGGGCTATGTGACCGATGACAAATTTCAAAAACGGCAAAAAGACAGGGCATAAGAATAGAACTCCTTACTCCTCAAAATTGTTCAAGTTATTTTTTCACCATTACTTTTGCGTGCAAGGGAGGTAAAGGCGGTATAATTTTCCGTAAATCCGCCTGACTTCCAAACCTGGGGTTGCTGCCCGGCAGGCTGAATTTCTAATTACAAACATTTGAAGATGAACAATATCGGACGACTTCTATGGGTGGACGATGAGATTGATTTACTCAAAGGGCATATCGTTTTTCTGGAAAAGAAGGGATATGCCGTGCAGACGTGCTCTAACGGGCCAGATGCCATCGACCTCTGCCGAGAAAACAATTACGACCTCATCCTTCTCGACGAGAATATGCCGGGACTCAGCGGACTTGAGACGCTGGCGGCCATCAAGGAGACTACGCCCAACGTGCCAATCGTGATGGTGACAAAGAATGAGGCGGAAGACCTAATGGACCAGGCCATTGGCTCGAAGATTGCCGATTATCTGCTCAAGCCTGTCAATCCGAAGCAGATTCTGCTGACGCTCAAGAAGAACATCCACCGCACTGAAATTCAGCAGGAGGTGGTGCAGACCAACTATCGGCAGGAATTTGCTCGCATCAGTATG
>OHLK01000328.1_pt1 | contig 11525 bp, 8 predicted proteins | sample 1569041 | NCBI WGS metagenome assembly OHLK01 (sample SAMEA3879573, study PRJEB24766) | human gut metagenome | biome: human-associated habitat; feature: feces | place: USA | collected 1985/1987 | reverse complement strand
CGTAGGGGGCGTTGTCGAGTTGCTGCCGTAGGCGGCACACGGCGGTCTTTTCCCTCAGCAGGGGGCGGAGGCGGGCAAGGAGGTTTTGCCATGGGGCTTCAACAAGCATGTCGAGGTGCATGAAGGTGTCGGGCATACCGGCGTTTTGCTGGATGCGGACAACGGAGAGCGCGGGACGCTGGCGCAGAGCGAGCTTTAGCTGTTTGCCAACGAGGTTGCCGCCGACGTGGATGAGGAGGTCGGGGCGCAATTGTTCTCTCAATTCGGGGCTACTTTCCAGCAGGGCCGTGCGGTGGGCGTTTGCCTGGTTGGAAACGAGCTCAGGGAGTACCAACAGTTTGTTTTCCTCATCAAGCCTCTCCAGGATGTCGGCCTTTCTCTCGCATTGCCCCACGATGACCACGGGCAGGGTGGCTTCGTTGATTTTGCTGACCAGGGCGGCGGGGGGTGCACCGTCTTCCGTCTCGTAAAAGGCGACCGGGCTGGCCGAAGGCAGACGGGGCGTGGTGAAGCTGAAGAGTGGTTCCGAGAGGGGGACGTTGAGGTGGACGGGGCCACCGCCGCGCCGCTTCAGGGCGATACATGCCTCACAAGCGGCGTTGCGGCACCAGTGGACCTCGGCTTCGGTGTGGGCCTCGGCGAGCGTGTAGGTCTTTGCGTAGGGCGCCAGAGCGGAGGTCTGCGGAATGGTCTGCCCGTCGAGCTGGCCGATGAGTTGTGGAGGACGGTCGGCGGAGATGACGAGCAGTGGGATCTGCCGATAGAAGGCTTCAGCGACAGCGGGGATGGTGTTTAAGAGGGCGGAACCCGACGTGACACACACGGCGACGGGACGGAGGTCCTGCGCCAGCGAGATGCCTAGGGCAACGAAGGCCGCACTGCGCTCGTCGGTGACGGCATGGATGCGGAAGGGATGCTCGTGGGAGGCTGTCCTTGTGAGCTCGTGGAGATTGTGGACAATGACGCCGTTTCGCGAGCCCGGACAGACAACGGCATCTGTTATACCGCTCTGAAGAAGGATGGATGTAAGGATGTTTACGTTGGTCTTGTCACAAAACATTTTCTTTTACAAGATTATGGGCTTGGGCGTTTGTGTAATGGTAGGTCGGTGTTCAAAATTAGTTTATACTATCCATGCAGGGATTATCCAGTTTAATATAAACTAATTCTGAACACCTACCTAAAAAATAATTTGAACAATTTTGAGGGTGTAAGGTGTGGTGTTCAAAATTCCATAAAAATCAAGGTTGGTAAAGAGGCGACAGCGCCCCTTTCAAGGGTAGCGGCGCAACTGCCATGTTATTTGGCTCAAAACCGCACAGAGACTTTTTTGATTTTGAATACGCTACCTTTCAGGGCGCTGTTTCTAACGATTACTCATTTTGCCCGGAAAACAATTGCTGCATGGCGTGCAGTTTGCGACAGGTTTCCTGCCACTCTTCTTCCAGTTTGCTTTCTTTCAGTATGCCTCCGCCAGCGTACAATGTGGCCTGGCCTTCTGACATTTCCATGCAGCGGAGCGAGACGAAGAGTGCTGTCTGTTCGTTGATGTTTATCGGACCGCTGAAGCCTGCGTAGTATTTGCGTGGCGTGGTTTCCGACGTGAGGATGCGGCGTTTGGCGCTTTCTGTGGGCGTTCCGCACACGGCGGGTGTCGGATGGAGGGATTGCAGGACTCCCGATGCTGAGGGTGGCTTTGGGGCGAAACGAAATGTCTGTGTGGAGATGTACCACATTGCCTGCACGTGTGGGGTGGCAAGGGGATTTCGCGATGCTGCCTTCGGCGAATGGGGTCAGGTGCTTGGTGATGAAGTCAACGACATACTGGTGTTCCTCGATGTTTTTTTTGCTCCAAGCATCGAGGGCGGGGAGACTGCCTTTCCATTCGCAGGTGCCTGCCAAGGCCATGGTGTGCCAAAGGGGGGAGGATGAGGAGCGTCGGAGGAGGGTTTCGGGCGTTGCCGCCAGCCAGAGCCCGGTATGTGGAGTGTACCACAATGTGACGTAGCTCTGGGGCATATTTTGGCACGTGAGGAGAAAAAGGTCGATGAGGGCGGCGTTGTGGTCTGTCTTTATGTTGAGCCGCCGTGAGAGCACCACTTTCTTGAGTGTGCCTTCACGCAGGGTGTCAAGGCATTTTTCAAAGCTCTCCTTGTAGGAACGCAGCTGTTTTTTTTCGTCGTTGCCGGTGCTTGTCAAGACTGCTGACGGCTGATGGCGGGGAACGCTGCTGGGGATTTGTCCTTTTGCCATGAAGTCGGGGCGGACAATCAGCATGGGGGTTTCGCCGCTTTGCTCATAGGGGGCGATGATCACGCCCTGGGTCTCGGCGGGGATGTCCCATGATTTTATTTCCGATGTGTCGCCACATTGGGAGATAAATATGTATTCAGATTCGCCGGGAAGACGGTAGAAAACAAATGAGCATTCATCGCGTTTGGAAGAATGGCGGCTTTCGTTGCCTGCGGTTGAGAGAAACTGCCTGACGGTTAGTTTGTTTGTGATGGCATCGTAAAGTGTTGCTCCTGTTTCCCGGCTGGATGTGTTTGTTTGGATGTTTTTCTCGTTAATATTCATAGGAAACAGAGGCTACACCACCTGTGGGCGTATGGTAGTTGCACAATACCACGTTGCCATTTTTGATGCTGTATTCAAAGCTGGTGTCGAAATTTTGTGAGGCGTCTTTGTCGTTTGTGTAACTGATGTTTTTGACGAGATTGCTGGACGACCGTCCGAGCAGTCCTGCATAATAGAGGTGCTCGAAGCCCAGACAGCCCAATTCTTTCCCGACGAGTTCGGGAAGAATGCCGTTTCTGTTTTGGAGGTAGGAGGCTGTGAAGCTGACGGTGATTTTCGCGCCATCTGGGCCCATGTAGGTGATTTTCGAGAAATTGCCGTTCATGTATTCAATGGTTGCTGAACTTTTGTAGGAGAGAATCTGCCCCATGCTGCTTTCAACGGCTGTTTTTTCCCACTTCACGAGACGGCCGTCGATGTATTCGAAGTCGTATTGGTTTTTATTGACCGACATGTGTTTGATGTGTCCCAAAGCATTGAGCTGAAGCTGCGTTTTTTCGCCGCTTGAATTTGAGACCTGCACGGTTGACGGGGAAAAGGCCAGACTGCTGGTGTATTGGTAGGTGCCATCGGTTTGCGCATCGGAACTGCGCATGAGGCCCGTGGCGTTGACGAGACGACCTTGATCGTAGGTGAATTTCCAATCGTAGCAGCTTGTGACGTCGCCTTGATGTCTGATTTGCTTGACGGGATTTGACTCGGCAGCCGGCAATTGCGGTTTGATGGGCTGCAACGCTGGACCGTCGTCGCTGCCGCACCCCGTCACTGCAAGGCAGAACACGAGGCAGCCTGAGAGAAGGGGTATGCGGCCAAGGGATTTTATGGAGGATTTGCTATCTTTCATGTCGGTGTGATTTTTTTTACTTTTACTTTCACCATTACTTATAGGGATGTTTTAGGCATCTCGAAATGGAGAGCGAACACCCGCTTAGAAGTTGACGCTTGGCACTTCTGAGGCTTTGGCGTCGGCTTCAAACGGCGATTTTTTCTCGAAACCGCAGATGCCAGCAATGATGTTGGAAGGGAAACGGCGCATTTTGACGTTGAAATTCTTGACGGCCTTGTTATAAAGTTGTCTGCTTTCGTTGATGCGGTTTTCGGTGCCTTCCAATTGGGCTTGTAGTTCTGAGAAATTTTCGTTGGCTTTCAAGTCGGGATAGTTCTCTGAAATGGCGAGCAATTTTCCCAGCGCCGTAGAGAGTTCTCCCTGTGCTTTTTGGATTTCCTTTATGCGCTCGGGCGTCAAATTGTCGGAATCCACCGTTACTTGCGTTGCCTTTGCGCGGGCTTCCACAACGCTTTCCAATGTGCCTTGCTCGTGCTTGGCATAGCCCTTCACTGTGTTTACAAGGTTAGGAATCAGGTCGGCCCGTCGTTGGTATTGCGATTGCAGATTACCCCAGGCTGTGTTGGTTTCCTCGTCTAAACCAACCAGACCGTTGTAGGAAGAAAAACCGCCGATGAACAGACAAAGGATGATTACGCCCGTTACAATCAGGGGCGTTGAGATTCTGAATTTTTGGTTCATAATTTTAATGTATAAGGGTTTGTGGATTAGATGATGCGTGTGCGTTGGAATAACGGGGAGACTGAAAGTCAAAAACGGCCGCCGCTGCCTCCGCCTCCGAATGTACCGCCTCCGAAACTGCCGCCTGTCGGGCCGCTATGTCCGCCGCCCGTCGGTGGGAAAAAGATGAAGGGGGGGATGCCTCCGCCGCCCGACCGGTTGCCATTGTGCTCATCGTTAGGCTTGTCCGTATGGCGGGTTTCTTCATAGCCACATGATTTGCAGCGCCAGTGTTCTTCTATCATTATTCTCTTGCTGGAGATTTTTTCCGTTTTCTTTTTCAAAGTCAGTTTGTGTTTGCCGCATTTGGGACAGGTGCGGCGGTTTGACTGGAGGCTGAGGATATAGATGAACGCAATGAAGGTGAACGTGAAGGCAAGCACCAGAATGCTGCCAAATGGATTGTCTTCTTCGTCGTCGTTGCCTCGAAGTGTTTCGTCTCCTCTGACATATCCGTCGATGCTTTTCAGCGTGTTGGCAATGGCTTTGTCCCAATCTCCCTTTTTCAGTTCCGGCACCATAACGCGGTTTTGAATTCTTCTGGAGATGGCATCTGGGATGGTGCCTTCAAGACCGTTGCCTGTCAGCAACTGATAGCTTCTGTCTTCTGTGGCCAAAATGAGAATCAGGCCGGTGCGCTGCTTGCCGTCGCCAATTCCGTAGCGTTTTCCCAGGGCCATGCCGAAGCTGTACGGGTCGTCGCCCTCCAGTTGCTTGACAACGACAACAACCGTTTGCACACCTTTGTCGCGCTCCAAAGCTGAGAGAAGTGCATCGGCAGAGTCTACGGTTGCTGGTTTCAGAACGCCGTCTGGATTGCAGACATATTTCGTGGCATCCTTCAGATGCACCATCGGAAGCGTTTCTGGTGTCCACTTCCTGGCGCTTGATGATGCAGCTGACAGGATGAACAACAGGGTGATAATGAAATATCTATACATCTGTTTCTTTAGCTTTTGTTGAAGTTGCATATACAGGGAATCATGCGGCGGAAAGCATTTGGCAATGAAAACTGGCTTTCGTCTTTGCCAAGCGTCTTGATCTGGTTTGCCAAGTGTCAGGACTGACGTTGGGTATTGCCCCCTACTTGTTCGGGTGTTCATGCCAAAATTCCCAACTGGCGATGGCCTGAAGGTGCAGCATTTCCAAACCGTTCTTTATGATGCAACCGCGTTCCTTTCCTTTTTTTAGGAACATGGTTTCAAGCGGATTGTACACCAAGTCGTAAAGAAGATGATCGGGCGAGAGCAACTGATAGGGGATGGCGGGGTATTCGTCTGTGTGTGGGAACATACCGACAGGCGTGCAATTGACCACAACGAGGTGTTGCTTCATGATATCGGCCGACAAATTTTCATACGTCAGCATACCAGAACGGGGGGTGCGGCTCACATAGGTCGTTGCCAATCTCAGTTTTTCCAAGCCGTAGACCACAGCCTTCGAGGCACCGCCCGTTCCCAATACGAGTGCTTTTTTATGGCATTCGCGCAAAAGCGGTTTGATGGATTCCGTAAAGCCGATTACATCGGAGTTGTAGCCTTTGAGGTGGGGCCTGCCGTCGTCGAGGCGGGAGATGCTGATGACATTGACCGCCCCTATCGCCCTTGCGTCGTCGCTGAGCTCATTCAGCAGGGGGATGACGTCTTGCTTGTATGGAATGGTCACATTCAGCCCCCTCAGGTTCGGCGTTGAATCCACCAATTCCATGAAATGGCCTGCAAGTTCCGGCAATTCATGGTTTTCATAAACGGCATCTATCCCTTCGCTTGCAAATTTTTCGGCGAAGAAACTTGCAGAAAACGAGTGTCCTAACGGACGGCCGATGAGTCCGTACCTTTCCATGCGTAATGTTGTTTTATCTGTTAGTGTGGTGTCTATATTCGCTTATTTTGAGGCCATATAAAGCATGCTGATTCCAAATGTGAACCTCTTGATTTTTACGTCTTTAAATCCCGCTTTTTTAAGTGTTTCTTTCATTCTGTTTTCCTTTGGGAACGCCTCCATGGTCTGGGGCAAATAGCGATATGCTTTTTTGTCTTTTGAAATGAAGCGTCCGATTGTTGGCATCACCCAATGGGAATATGTTTTAAAGAGCATGTTCATCGGAAAATGGGAAGGAGAAGTCAGTTCGATAACGGCCAGGTGTCCGCCTGGTTTCATCACTCTGCACATCTCGCACAAGCCTCTGTCTAAGTCCGCAAAATTTCGGATGCCATAGGCTGCCATAACGGCGTCAAAGACGTTGTCCTCGAAGGACAGGTTCATACAATCCTCCTTCTTTACGCTTACAATGTCTTCCAATTTTTCTTTCTTGATTTTCTCACGGGCCACAGATAGCATCCCTTCTGATAGGTCAATGCCGAGCATCTGCTTCGGCTTGATTTCCTTGGCACCTAAGATGGCGAAATCCCCAGTTCCCGTGGCAACATCCAGAATGCTGTCGGGCGAAAACTGCTTGAGCCATTTCACAGCTACTTTCCGCCAGCGGCGGTCGATTCCGAAGGAGAGCGTGTGGTTGAGTAAATCGTATGAATGAGCAATGCCGTCAAACATGCGTTCAACCTGTGCTCCCTTTTCTTCCTTCTCGTTGTAAGGCTTTATGGTTTCTTGCTTGTATGTCATTTTTTAAGTAGGTTGTCAGAATTATTTCCCCAATTCCAATTGTCTGACGCGCTTTTCCATTGAGGATAATTTGCCGCAGGCTTCTTCAAGGGCTTTCTCGCTTTCCAGAATTTGTTTCGAGAACGTGACGGTTTTCCGTTTGGCGTATTGTTCGCGCAAAGCATCCAGATGATCGATTGCTTCTGAAATCTGCTGCCCCATTTCAAAGCATTTTTGGGCAAGCGTGCGGGCTTCGGCGTTTCTGAATTGCGACAGGTGCGTGATCACATGCTGGTCGTCCAGCACAAATCTAAACGCATGTCGCTTTCGCGTGTTGCCGTCGGACGACATCAGTTCGGCTATGCGTTTTTGGGCCTCTGCAACAGCCTTCTTGTCAAAATGAGTGTCTGAGATGGAAGTCAGTTGGGCCAGATTGCGGATTTCATCTTCGTTGTCGCCCTTCAGCTCGTATATCTCACGCGTGTCGTTAGGAATGAAACGATAAATGCACACTTTGTCGGCGGGTTGGTTTCTGTCGGACACGAACCAGCCGATGTTGGCGTTCTCGTCAATGACCATCAAATAGTCGTTGGCTGGGGAATTAAACGGCATGCCAACGTTTTCTGCCTTCACGAAATCGGAGGTGGAACTGCCACGGCGCGTCACGAAAATGTCATATCCCCCTAAACTTTCACTTCCCTGGGCTGCAAAATACAAAGTCAGTCCGTCTGCCATCAGATAGGGATAGTCTTGGACGTCATCGCTCTGCCCCATCCCATTCAACGGCTGCGGATTGCTCCATTTATTTCCCAAGCGCGTGCTTGAAACCAATTTCTTCAATCCATTTTTGTCTGGCATCGCAAAAACAACGTAATCCTTGAAGTCATTTATAAAGGCAGTCTCGCCAGCCCTGTATGAGGAAAATGCCGGAATGAACTCGGCCAGTTTGCCTAAGTGTCCGCTGCCTTTCGACAGACGGTATGCCTCTATGAACCTGTCACGCGACACGACCATGCTGTCGACAATGATGACCCGCTCCGTTCCGCGCAACATATCGGCGCCGAGCCGGGCTTTTTGCATTCCTTCTTCAATGGGCTCTGTCAGCTCCCGATTGCGTTTTGCTGCATTCAATTCCTTGGTATATGCTTGAATGGCTTCGTCAAAGCGGTATTCGCTGACCAATGTCGAAGCCGGTTTGGCCACATTGGATGTGCTTTTCTTTATTTCTTTCTTCACCTTGCGCCCTTTTTTCTGTGCGGAAACGCCAGACGGATACCCTCCGCAAAGCAGTAGGGCAATGGCGCAAAACAGCTCGAAATTTCTCATTTTGCTCATATATTGTTTGTGTCTACGTTCTTTTTTTGGTTCAAAAATACGGATTTCTTTTCAATGGCGTGGCATAGATGGCAAGATTTATGTATTTTTGCGGTAAACAAAAACTTTCTAGGTAGGGGTTCAAAATTAGTTTATGGAGTGTGGCAAGGCAATATCAAACTTTTTTCCCCTGCTTTGATAGTACAAATCATTTTTGAATACCTACTCTTATGAAGCATAAAACAATTAAGAAATTGATTGCTGTCGGACTGACAGCCATTTTTTTTATAAGCGGCGGACTGTCTGCTTCGGCACAGACGCAAATGTACAGACACCATGTGCAAGCAGGAGAAACGCTCTATCAGTTGTCGGTCAAATATGGCGTCAGCGTTGAATCTATCCAGTCGGCCAATCCTGCATTAAAGGAAAAGGGGTTACAGTCGAACACGGTTGTGTTGATTCCTGTCGTTGAACATAGGGACGGCATCAAGGGTACGAACTGCCGACTGATGCACAAGGTGAAAAAGAAAGAGACGCTATGGGGCATTGCCAAGCAGTATGGCCTGACCGTTGAGGAATTGCTCAAGGCAAACCCCGATATTGAAAATAAGGAAATCAAGAAGGGTATGTTCTTGTGCATTCCCTATGCTTCTTCGGAACTTGTTGCCGTGCAGCAGGAGAAAGCGAAGGGGTACGAAAAACTCAATGTAACACTGGTGCTCCCGTTGCTCAATAAAAAGCTGGAGGGGGAACGTAGCGTTGAATTTTATCGCGGTTTCCTGATGGCCGTTGATGAAATCAAGAAAAAGAACATTGACATTCAGGTGAATGCTTTCGACGAGCCACAGAGTGCACAGTCGTTTGCCGACGTAGCCGCCAAAATCAAAGCCACGAATCCGCAAATGATCATCGGCCCATTATATCCGCAGCATTTTGGCGATATGACGCAGCTCTCAAAGCAGTTGCCAGATGTGAAGTGGGTCATCCCGTTTTCTTCAAAATATGAGGACTTGAAGACTACCTCCAATGTATTCCTCCTGAACGCTCCCATTGAGCAAAAGGCGCAGATTGTCGCATCCTTGTTTGCAAAGACTTTCAAAGGAGCGAAAGCCGTTTTCCTGCATGAAGGAAATGGCAACGAAATCATATTCTCGGCGGCAATGAGAAATGCTTTGTCGCAGGGTGGTTTTGACATCGTTGATTTGCCTGCCGGGTATTCCGCAGACCAACTCAAGGCGCTTGCCAACGGCAAAAAAATGGTGGTTTTCATTCCAGAAACAAGCGAAGAAAATGGAGTTAAGAACATGATAGACAAGATTAAATCGCTCCGACAGGTATATCCAAAGGGCCGTTTCGCCCTGATGGCGTATCCCGATTGGCTTGACCTCCCAAGCATCTCGCGGCGTGATTTGTTTGACATTGACACCTATGTGTTCAACAACCACTTCTACAACCCCTACTCTGTTGACACCCAAAAGAAGGTGGACGAATACAGCACGTGGTTTAAGACTAGGCCGCTGGAAACTTCTCCGCGTATGTTCCTGTTGGGCTACGATGCAGGAATCCGACTGATGACTGGACTGATGAACTACGGAAAGGATTATGCCCAGCAAATCATAAAGACAACAGCTTTGCAACACAATATTTCGTTCATACAGGTCGCTCCAAATTTAGGATATGTCAATAATTCCATGTACTTTATTCATTATCGAACAACAGGCGTCATTGACCTGATTTCTGACGCGAATTACAAGTGAAATTTTTCATAGGATGTTCCATCGAACAGTCTTCCCAAGCGCCCAGGTGGTCTGGGCATATAGAACCATCCAACTTTTACTCAGTGAAATAAATTAGATATATGATACATCATCTGCGCAACCTCGCTTTGGCCCTTGATCTTATGTTTAGCGCACTCACGCATGTTTCTGCACAAATCGGCGAAGCTCGCGATGCCGTTGCCATCGGCTTCAATGCTGGTGCCGCATTAAACTCCATCTCCTTTGATCCGACCATAAAACAAAACATGCACAAAGGCGCCACCTTCGGTATGACGTTGCGCTTGACAAGCGAAAAATATTTCAAGACGCTGTGTGCCCTGCAAATGGAAGTCAACTATGCACAGCTTGGTTGGGAAGAGAACATCCACAGCAGCGGCGATGTCCCCTTGTCCGATACCTATTCCCGGCAGATGAACTACGTGCAGATTCCCATGCTTGCACGTCTGGGCTGGGGGCATGAGCAGAGAGGGCTTATGGCCTACTTTTTGGCGGGTCCGCAAGTTGGCTTCTGCGTAAACAGCCGCTCCAAATATGGTGACACGTGGACGTTCAATTCCGAAGGAAATCCCGACCGTTTGAACAACATGTTTGCGCAATATGACATGAACATCGACCATAAATTCGATTATGGCATCACGGGTGGTCTCGGCGTAGAGGCCAACACAAAAATCGGGCATTTCATGATTGACGGAAGATATTATTACGGATTGTCTGATATATTTTCCAATAGCAAAAAGGACGTATTCTCAAGGTCAAACCACGGAACAATTGTCATCAAATTTACTTATTTGATTGACATCAAGCGCCGCAAGTAGCCCCACAGGCGCCGCTTCCAAAGCAGTCCACTCCCCTACCCTTTAGATTATCTCTCTGTTCTCACTTCGACCATTCTTTTGGCCCGTCAGGAACAATATATCATCACAGCATTGCGCCATGATAATGAAAGACGGCTACATCATTATCATGGCTCTTTATCAACTGGCAACAACATGAACATCACTACGCTTCATAAAATTATATGCACTGCAGCGCTTTCGTCAGGTATGGTTTTGGCAACGAGCGCTCAGGCTCAAACAAAAAGTAGGCACCTTCACGAAATGCCCAAGAATCAGATTAATCAGAAAATCTTGGAACATCTCTCCAAAGTGTACACCGAACAGGCTGATTCCCTTGAAAACATGATTGTGTCGTACCGGGAAAACAGGAGCCAGTATGAAGTGACGGCTCCCGCGCCGTATTATTTCCCGCTTTTCTCTTCATCCACCTATTTTCAGGCGCCCATACACCGTCTTGTCGGCGTTCTGCAAACTGGAAGCGACAAGCATCTTCGTGAAGACTCTGTTCAAACGGCCATGGACAGTGTGCTGGTCCATGCGTATGTCAGTGTGCCTTGGTGCATCCGATTTTTAGAAGACGACGAGAAAACGGTCGTGGGCTCATCCCACAGTCTGGTGCAGGAAGTGCGCCCTCAAGTCAGTCTCTCTGGCAAAACATCGAACGACGACAGGCCAGAAGACGATACCTTTGCCAATGATTGGAAGGTCACGATCAGAAAACCAAATTTCTGGAAATTTAAAGCCAATCCCAAATTGCAACTGATGCAAAATCATATATCAGACAACTGGTATAAAGGCGGAGAGAGCAATTATTCATGGCTTGTGCAACTGAATCTCGAAGCGACGTATAAT
>OHLK01000322.1_pt1 | contig 11594 bp, 9 predicted proteins | sample 1569041 | NCBI WGS metagenome assembly OHLK01 (sample SAMEA3879573, study PRJEB24766) | human gut metagenome | biome: human-associated habitat; feature: feces | place: USA | collected 1985/1987 | reverse complement strand
ATAATGCACAGCATGTAGTTACAGCAAATGTTGCGGTACGTATTGTTGATATAAAAACAGGTCGTATTATCGTTGCGGGCTTAGGTAAGGGCAGTTCGACAAGTACATACAACGAATTGAGCTTCACTAAATATCGTAACAGAAAAATAGAAACCGAGGACATTTTCAATACTGTTAATCATGACCGGAAAAATGAGTATAGTAAGAATACTAATACTACAAACAGCCAAAGCAGTACCTATGACAAAAATAAGAACAACACTAAAAATAATACCCGTACTGATGAAACCAATAATACATACAGTAAAGAAAACAGCATAAATAAAAAGACTGAAACTAAAGCTACTGATAACAGAAATACCACAACAGAAAAAAATAATCAGGATACCGACAATACTGTCAGCAACACACAAGCTAATGTTAATAAAAGTCCGGCTTTTAATTTAAAAGGGGATGTTAATTATGACGGTGTTGTCAATTATGATGATGTTAAGCTTTTAAAAGAGGTATTAATTGATAAGGATGTTGATTATGACGCTTCTAATGCTGACATGAACGGAGATGGCAAAATTACTATTACGGATTTAGATCAACTGAAAATTTTGGTTGATAATGCTCCTAATCATATAATTTATCCTCAGTTAATAACAGATGGGGAAAATACTGTCGTAAATCAGGAAAATACAAAAGGAACCGTAAACAGTACCGTTATAACTGATAGCATAGGTAAAGAAACAGCTAAAACAGATACCGTTGATAATAGCAGTTCGGAATCTGTAAATAAAGGCAATACAAGAAGTGCAATCTCATCTGATATAAACGAAACAACAGAAACAGAGCATACCGGAAAAAATCACAGCAGTACTGTAGATGAAAGTATTACCAAAGCTGATAATGTTAATACCGTATCCACTCATAACAAAAATATTTCCTATGAGCGTGAAACATTGGATTATGTCATTAGGGTTGGTACTGTTGAGGTTTCTGATATTCAGGTGCGTAATGCAATCAGTAAGGCTGTGCGTGATGCTATTTACGGTAATATGGGTATTATGACAACCTTGAACAACGGCAAAAAGCTGAAAATCAAAACAGGCTTCTAAAATATTTGTGGGGTGAGAAACGATGAAAAAAATTTTAGCACTGACACTGACTTTAAGCACTTTTGTGGCTTCTGCTTTTGCAGAGCAGCCTAAGGCAGCGGAATATAAGCAGATGATGTCATCTGGCAATTTTTATGTTGAATATGAATTGAATGATGTAAAAAAATGCTTGGCTGTAAAAGATGGTAAGCGCATGGATTACACTGTTTATACATCTATGGGTAATCCGTTTTTAGCAGCTGTACCGATTATTGGTTTAGCTTCATTCTTTATCAAATCAGATACTAAAGAACCTTCTGCGTTATATGCTGATGGCAAATATTATCAGTTCCAGGGCAAAAAGAAAGCAATCATGGCTTATTACAATCAACTTGATGATGAAAACCTTGACCCTAATGAGGGATGGAGTAGTGTGCGTTATCGTTTGGCTTTACCGGAAGAATTAGTAGCTTTTGCACCTAACGATGTTTTTAATTCCTTTACGGAGTTTAAAGCTCCGAGCTATGTGGGCAGTGGTAAAACTGCTGACGATAAAGCTCCTTTAGATTACGATAAATACTCTTTCTCTGTTAAAAATAAAGCTGGCGGAGTGCTTTTTGACAAAATTTTTTATATGTATTACAAGGATGGCGAATTGCAAACCATTAAGACTTACGTAAAAAGTGGTAATGGTGAAGAAGAATTGATTAATACTATGAAGGTGAAAAAAATTACGCAGGAGTTACCTGAAAACGCTTTGAAAATACCAGATGGCTGCAAGGTGTATGCAGCTGGTATTGGTGATATGGATGATTTGCTTGATAAGCAAGTTTTAGTGGAAGACTATGGCAAGAAGGGGGAATAAACGATGAATAAAGTGTGGAAAGCTTTAGTAGTTTCTTGTGTTGCTGTAGGGGCAATGTTTTCTGCTATTGCAGAAGCAAGTAATCTTGATACGTATCGTAATTTGTTAATGAATAAGAAGTATACAATAAAATACGTAAATATCACCCCGGAAGAGCGGATAACCAATAAAGATAAAATTACTCTGACAGGTAATAACACTATGAGCAATGGTAATGTTAGTAAATTAATGTATAAACCGTTGGAATGTATTGTTGTAAGTGATGGCAGTAATCGCTACGAAGAGGTTGGTTATAATGGCTTTATAAATTGCCGTTTGCAAAATGAAAATGGGACTTATGTATATACAAAATATAGTGAAGGGCAAAAGACTTCTATTTGGGGTACTAAGAAAAATACTGTTGTTGCTAACCGGACTAATAATATTGCCTATATTATGCAGGGCGATGCTTTTGGCGGTAATGATATGACGCGATTTTTGAATGCTATTTTGCCGGATGATTTGAAAAGTGCGGAGATGCCAAGCTATCGGCAGGTAAATTCCGGTTGGCTCAACAATGGCTTGAATTATGTAGATTATCGGTCCGATGGCAGAAATATGGAAGCAATCAGATATTACTTTAATGGTTACACCTTGGTGAAAATCGCTTCTGCCCAATTCATTTATGACGATAAGGGACAGATGCAGGCAAGACGCTGCATTATTAAAGTTAATGAATTTTCTCCCACGCCGGCTAAAGAATATTTAAGCTTGCCTGCCGGTGTAAAGGATGCTACGAAAAAGCCAAAGAAAGATGAAGGTGATAACTGATGAGAAGAAGTCTGAAGGTATTAACCTCTACGGTAGCAGCATTGCTTGTAGGCAGTGTAACTACATTAACTGCGTTTGCTAATCCTTCCTGCGTATTGATGCGCTTTACTGATGATACCAGATATGACAGAGTGGAATCGGCAGCAACGTTATCTGATTTGGTAATGGAAAAGCTGCTTAACAGCGGTAAATTCAATTTTAAGGAAACCAGGGTAATTGACAAGAATCTGGAAAAGCTGCTTTATGATGAAAAGGCTGCCGTTTTTCAGAATGCAAGATATGCTATGAGCTATGGTGATTATAACACATTGTTTGAAGGCCGTGGATTTAATGAAAAATGGGCGCAAAGCATTGCCAGTGCAAGATTAGGTCAGATTGTAAGTCCCGATATTGTCGGCAGTATCGGCAGACAGCATAATGCAGAATATCTTATTCAGGGAACTATTCTGAATCTTGGCAGTGGTGACTGGATGGAAAATAAAATTGCTGATGCTGCACAATATGCAAATACTGCTATGAGTATGTTTGGCGGCTCCGGAGCTGCCAATATGCTTGGCCCCTTAGGTCCTCTGGCTTCTTTGGCAGGCTCTGTTAATGTAAAAAAGACAGGCGTCGGAGTGCAGGCGGATTTAAAGGTTATTAAAGCGTCTACCGGCGAGGTTGTCTGGCAAAAGGAAGTAATCGGCAAGGATACCCAAAAGCAGATTTCTCTGTTTGGCGGTATTAAAATAGGCAGTGATAAGCTGAACAATGATATGTATTACAAGGCAATGGAAGATACTGCGCAGGCTATTGCCGATGCTTTAATTGCTGATGCGGATGCAGGCAAGATGTTTGTTAAGTAGAGGCCTGTATGTTAAAAAAAATTTTATTAGGTGTCGGCTTGGCAATGTTTTGGAGCAGTCATTGTTTTGCTGCGGCTATAGCTAAAGATGCAAATGTAGCTGTTATGGATTTTGGAACGCGACCGGGAGCTACAACCTCGGAAATCAGTATCAATAATGCAGAGTATACGTCCAGCGAGTATATAATCAACGGACTCGTCAATAAGCATTGCTTTAATATTATGGATAAAGATATGGTAATGCACCGCTTGCAGGAGAAACAATTAAAAACTGTGGGCTTGATTGATCCGGATACGGCAAAAAAAATAGGTAGCCTGCTCAATACGCGTTATATAATTTACGGAAATGTAACTAACGTGAGTGTCAGTGATACCGGAACACAGATTTTGACGAATATTGGCGGCGGCGTTAATGTATGCACGGTAAAGGCGCATATTATTGCCAGAGTTATGGATGTAGAAACCGGTGATATTCTTATGGCTGTCAAAGGCGACGGCAAATCTAAAAGCAGCTTTGTTAAATTACATGCAGGTAATGGACTTACCGGTGTAAAGGTGTTGAAAATAGGTACTGTTAATGTAACGATGGACAGTGTACATAATGCTATTGCAAAAGCTGCCGAAGATATAGCGGGAAAAATGGCTGCTAATTATATTTAACAAGGAAAGGACTGTTGTGATGATGAAAAAGAAAGCGTTGATTGCGGGAGTTTTGCTGAGTGTATGTTCTATAAATATGGGTGCACAGGCAGCTTTTCATTCTAAGATTGATATCAATACCGATAAAGACATTACTTATAAAACAACATTTTCCGGAACAAGTGATTCTCCTGAGGTTGGTGCAATAACTGCTCCGAGCTTTACGGATGCCAATGATACAGGTGCAACAATCAATATTTTCGGTAATAATAACAAAATCATTAATTTTGTGTTTACCGGAAGCGACAAAGATAATTCTAGTTTGGTGATTGATTATAATACCGGTATCGGTAACAGTATCGGTGTTTTGAACAATAGTGCCGGTGCCGATGTACAGATAAAAAGTGATAAAGATATATGGTTTGTAAATAATATTTATTCCGGACATGCCAGTGCGGATGCTATTAAATCTCAATGTGCGATAAAGAATGAAGCAGGAACTTTAACTGTCAAAAGCAACCTGAAAATTGGTCTTAATAATAAGATACCTGAGACTGCTGCTTTGATAAATGAAGTAGGTGCTACATTAAATATACTCGGGGATGTTCATATAGCATCAGATACATCTTCCGGCAACGGGTTTAGCGGTTCTGTTATAGAAAACGAAGGCAATATGACCATAAATGGAGAAGTAGTATTTAATGTTTCGGCTGATAATCTTCCGGGAGATAAACCTTATGCTGCCGGTTTTAATGCAATCAGCAACATGGGCAATTTTACTATGAATGCTGATGATATTGCACGGGCAACTTATATTTACGGTGATATTGAACACTTTAGCGGTGCACAGACAAATATCAATTTGAAAGGCGATGAAAAGAGTCTTGATAGTTCACATATATTAGAAGGTGCTTTTTGGGGGGCTATCAAGGGCAGTGATGAAAACTTTCACATGACATTGGGCGAGAATACTTTTTGGAGTGTGCCGGCTAATCAGACAGATGTAGTTTATGGCTTAAAACTGAATGGTGGCGTGGTATATGTAAATACACCTAACTACTATGATTATGGTTCAAGTGATGTCTGGAATACAAATTACCAAACTGTTACCTTCGCAAACCTGCAGACTAATGAGAAGAGTGCTATTTGTGTATCAACAGATTTGCTTAATGATGTAGGTGATAAGGTTGTCTTAACAGGTACCGTTCCTGCCGAGCTGCAGTTAGGAATCAGGAACAAGGATGACAATGGCGGAGTGCCTATTAAAGAAACTGATGGTCATAGTGTAACTGTTGTGCATGTGGATGGCGATAACAAGGTTAATCTGAAAACCGGCTTGATGTTTTATAATTTAGAAATTGCAGGCGGTGATGATGGCTTGAGCTTGTATACTCCTATCATCAAGGAAAAAGCTCTTACTTCCGGAGCTCTTATTACCGGCCGTGACTATAATTTTGTCGGCTGGGGCAGCAAAGCTGCGGGTGATATTCTTGACCAACAGCTGCCTACTAATGAACCATATATCAATTCCAACGAACTGGATAATGTCTTTAAACGTTTAATGGATATTCGCAATGATCCCAGCGAGGTTGGCGTGTGGATTCGCGGTGAAACCGGCGAGATGAAGATTGATGGCTATGGCTACGATTACAACATGACCAGCGGTGGTCATGATTGGAAGCATGAAAGTAATGCAGCAATTATGTTTGGTGGCTTTGGCATCACGCATTCTGTCAATAAGTGTGATACAGGCATTATCGGTGATGCAAAGAGCACCGGTTATAACCTGTATGGCAGCTGGTTAGGTAAGGATAATAATGATTATATTGATGTTATCCTGAAATACGGCAAAATGGATAAAACATATGCCGGTCTTGATATAAATAATGTTTTTGCCGGCGGCAATTATTCTAAGGATGTATTCAGTATTGCAGCCAAATACGGACGTCGTTACGAAATGAGAAACGATTGGTATTATGAGCCGTTTGCCGGTCTGACCTGGGGCAGAATCAGCGATGTTGACTTTAAGGATACACGCGGTTTTAAAATTCATGGCGACAGCGTTACCAGTAAAATGGCAAACATAGGTATTCAGGTTGGCAAGAAGCTGGACAAGCATGATATTTACTATCGCATGAATCTGGTACACGATTTTGACGGCGAAATGTATATGAATGTTCCGGGAACCAAAACTGCCGCATATACAGATATGGGCGGAACCTGGCTGAAATTTGCAGTCGGCACCAGCGCAAAGGTTGGCAAAAACAACAGCTTCTATATTGATTTGGAAAGAGATTTTGGAAGCAGGGTTGAAAAACCTTGGGCAATCAGCGCCGGCTATCGTCATACCTGGTAAGTGCGTTGGAATAATTTGCAAAGGAGTTGCTTCAGATGAAAAAAATAGGCTTATTGGCCTTAGGCTTGGCGTTGGCTCTTGGCGTGGTTGCTGAAGCCGGAAGTATTCCTGCCGACAGAGTACCGTTGCAAACCTATGCCGTTAAAAAACTGAATTGTTATTTACAGCCTAACGGTGTACAAAAAGGCTGGATTGATCCCGGTGATTATGTTGTGGTAACGCAAATCAGAAGCGATGGCTGGGCGTATGGTTCTTATCCTGTCGGCAACGGCAGAGTAAGCAGATGGTTCAGAGCAGATGATTTGGTAAATAATATAGGCTTTACTAATCAGGAGCGTTATTCGCCAAAAGCAAATACCAATACATATACCGGCCCTGACCATAGCAGAAAGTTTGGTTCCTTTAACGATAATGAAACGCTTCTTGTGGTGTCTGAATCTGGAGAAAGCAGGCAGTTTATTTATAAATTAAACAACGGCGGCTATAAAATGGCTTGGGCTCCGTATTGGGATTGCTGGGATGCACGGCAGGCGGGTAAGCAGCAGGTAAATAATAATGTGATTAATAGGAATCCCATTGTTAAGCCTGTGCAAAGAGAGGATAAAAAGCAGGAGCAGGCATCTTCTTATGGAGTGTGGAAAGCGACAGCAAGATATACAGCAAATACATACGATAATCCTGATTTGCGAGGTATGAGAGCAGGCAGGGTAACCAGCGGATCCGATATAGAAGTATTGGGAGAAAACGCGAAGTCCTATTTTATTCGTTATTGGGCCGATAACGGTGCAAAGAGAGAACGCTACGTAGAACGAACTGCCGTGAAGGGGCTGAACGAAGACAAGGAGAATAAGCAGCAGGTAAATAACAATGTGAGTAATAAGAATCCTATTGTGAAGCCTGTGCAAAGAGAGGATAAAAAGCAGGAGCAGTCATCTTCATACGGAGTGTGGAAAGCGACAGCAAGATATAGAGCCAATACTTATGACAATCCTAACTTAAGCGGAGCAAGAGCAGGCTGGGTAACTGTCGGTTCTGCTCTTGAAGTATTGGGAGAAAACGCGAAGTCCTATTTTATTCGTTATTGGGCCGACAATGGTGCGAAGAGAGAACGCTACGTAGAACGAACTGCCGTGAAGGGGCTGAACGAATACAAGGATGATAACCAAATAGGTGAATATGTTTGGCCTATAGATGCATATAAAATATCTTGCTTGTACTATTATTCTGGATATAACGATAAAAACAAAACATATAATCCTATAAAACATGATGCTACCTATGGAAGAAATCCTAGCTATGGCTTTTATTATTGGAACGCAATGGATATTGAAGCAAAAAATGTACCTGTAAAGGCAACAGCCGATGGAACGGTTGATCGTGTGGCTGTATTTCCTTTATCTAGTTATGGACCGCATATTATTATTCGCCATAAGGATGGTCGATATAGTTTATATGCTCATTTGAAAACAGGAAGCATTCTCGTGAAGGAGAATCAGGAAGTGAAAAAAGGTCAACAAATTGCAAATTCCGGTTATTCGTTATCTAAAGATAAGAATCCTAAACAAAGTTGGCATTTGCATTTTGCTATAACTGAGGTTGGTGCTTGGCAGTATTTTCGAGATAGAGTTTCTTTGTGTTATGGTAATAGAGTTATAGGAGCTAACAAAACACAAGCTAGCAAAGATAACTATTCGAAAGATGCTACAGAGTGGTTTAATAAGCATAATGGTAGTTATAAAACATATTAAAAATTAAAGGAGATGCTAATAATGTATTCAAAGAAAAATTTACTCGCTGCTGTCGTACTTGGTCTGTCCATGTCTTTAACAGGTGTTGCACCTGCTGTTGCAAGTGCGGATGATGTATCCGTACAGGTAAATGTGCAGCAGAATGTTAAAGGCTCTGTAAACTGGGAAAAGGGTGCTGAGGCTGATGTTGAAGCGTGGGGTGTAGGCCTGCCTCCGGAAAACGTGCCTGCTGCCCGCGGTACTGCACTTGCGCGCCGTGCTGCCGTTGTTGATGCTTATCGTCAGCTGGCGGAAATTATTAAGGGCGTTCAGGTTGATGCTGAAACCACTATGCGTGATTTAGCAATTGAAAGTGATATTGTTAATACTAAAATCAGCGCATTGGTAAAGGGGGCACGCATAGTTGAAGAAACTGCCAATGATGACGGAAGCTACACTGTCAGAATGGCTATTCCGCTTTATGGCGTGAAGAGCGTTGCGGCAGTTGCTGTACCGGAAGCACAAAAAACAATTCTGCCTGAAGAGGCACCTGAAATAAGCGAAGATTATACTCCTGCTCCGGAGGTACAGGCCGAAGCTGCTTCCTATACCGGTGTTGTTGTAGATGCCGGCGGCTTAGGACTGGAGGGTACCTTCTCTCCTGTTATTTATGATGTTAACGGCCGTGCAATTTATGGCATGCGTAACATTGATAAAGACTTTGCTATCAGCAAGGGCATGGTAGAATACTATAACGATGTTCAGACTGCAACCGTTAATTCCCGTGCCGGTGCAAATCCGTTGGTTGTGAAGGCTATGAGCGTTCGCAGTGGTGCTAATTCCGTAAATCCGGTTAACGTTGTTGTTAGTGTAGAAGATGGCGATAAAATTTTATATGCTAATGAAAAATCCGGTATGCTGGAAAATAAAGCAGTTGCCTTTGTAAAATAAACGGCAATGACGAAAGGAATGCTCGCATTAAAGGGCATTCCTTTTTTAATGATAGAAGGTGAGAGCTATGCTGAAAAAGTTGGTATTGGTTTTATCCTGTGCTTGCGCTATGAATACTTGCTTGGCCAATAATATTGCTGATAATGTCGAAGCGGATGCTGAAGCTGCTGCAGCCTATAATTGCTTGTACGATGCTCAGGGAAGAGTAATTTATGCTTCCGGCTGCAATAAAGCGTATGAGTACGCAGGGACGGCGCTGACAGCTTACAGGGAGGCCAGAGCGACAACAGATAAACGGACTGCAAATGCAAAATATACGAAAGCAATAAAAAATATTAATCTTGCGTTGGCGATTATTCCGGAAAGTGCGGAATATAGGCTGTTGGCTTCACAGATTTATCGTCATCGCGGCGGTTTGAGTTATGCAAAAAATTACTTTGCACAAGCATGCACGCTATATGAGAAGCAGCTTGAAGATTATCCCGACAGCGTAACGTTAAATTTGCAGTATGCCATAGCCTGCTATGCCGGTGATGCCCGCTATTATCCTGATTATGAGGACTATAAAAGCAGAGCTTGTTTATATGCGAAGCAGACATTAAAGCTGTTGGAACAGAATAAAAACCAATATAGTGAAGCAGATACTTTGCTTCCGAGATTATTGGCCTATGTGGTTTTGCAGGACTATAATGAGGCTGCAAGGACAGTAAAGCGTATAAACAGTATTTGCGGAAAATATTCACCGGCATATGCTTTGGCAGAAGAATATGAGCGCCTGGCTGATGACGGCCAATGGTTGTGGCGCGTGAGCAGTAAGGAAGATGCAGAAAAGGATTTCCTGTTATATTCCGTTGATGAATGGGGTATTTAGGACAATTATAGCTATACTGCAGAATAATAAATTTATTTTATGGAGAGAGAAATGAAAAAGTTTTTTACTGTAATATGCTTAATTGCGTTTTGCTTTATCACTGTCATATCAATGACAAATAGTGTTGCGGCAGCAGGCAGTAATGATTTTGCCAGACATTCGATGGCATCCAGACAAAAACAGGCTGCTCAACGTGACCGCATAGTAAATCAGCGTAAATATGCCTTGGAAAAGCAGGCGAGAGATTGGCAGAAAAGACGTAATCCGCTGGCTGAGCTTTTTGCTCATCATAAGAATAAAAATTTTCATGGCGAACCGGCGCTGAATGCTCCTGCTTTTGCTGTAAGAGTATTGGAGCTGTGTAATACCGAACGCAGCAAGGTTGGGGTTGCTCCCTTAAGTCTTGTAGATGATTTGCAGGATAGTGCGGCAATCAGAGCTGTTGAAATAACGCAGCTTATGTCGCATACAAGACCTGACGGCAGCAGATGCTTTTCTGTTGTAAAAAATAAAAACAATACTCTAGGTGAAAATATTGCCGCGGGAAGAGGTACTCCCGAAGGTGTTGTTGATCAATGGATGCATTCTGAAGGACATAGGGCTAATATTTTAAATCCTGTATTTAAGGAGCTGGGTGTTGGCTATTGTTGTGATGAAAATACTGAGTATGAATATTATTGGGTACAGATATTCAGAGGATAATGCTTAAAGGCAGGCTGGTATGAACCGGCCTGCCATTATCACGTGCACAAGTTTTAAATTTAAAAGTACACCCCTTGCAAATTTTTCTATTCTAAATTATAATACTCGTAAGTAACATACTTATGAGTATTATAATCGTGAGTTATATGATTTTGAATAGTGGTGAAGCAGATGGAAAAATTTTATTGCCGTGAAGAGGAATTGCGCAAGCTTAATGCACGTTATGAAAATGAAGAATTTGAGTGCCTGATTATTTATGGCCGTCGTCGTGTAGGCAAAACAGCCTTGATTAACAAGTTTTGTGCAGACAAGCCAACGATATTTTTTTCTGCGCTCAATACAACGGGGAAAGAAAATTTAAAGGCTTTATCAAAAGCAATTATGAGTTACGAAAAACCTGACGCTGTGGTTGCGCCGGAGTTTAAAAGTTATGATGATGCTTTAGCAGAGATAACGGAGTTGGCGCGTGAGCAGAGGCTTGTGTTTGTTATTGACGAATATCCTTATTTAGCAAAAGCCAAGCCTGCTATCTCAGCAATGCTTCAGCATTTAATTGATCACCAATGGAGCCAGGGAAAACTTTATTTGATTTTGTGTGGTTCATCTATGAGCTTCATGGAAAATCAGGTGCTGGGTCAGGAAAGTCCGCTATATGGCAGAAGAACAGGTCAGTTTAAAATTGAGCCGCTGAATTATAAAGAGACAGCCGTATTCCATCCTGAGCTGACGTATGAAGACAATGCTTTG
>OHLK01000318.1_pt1 | contig 11750 bp, 10 predicted proteins | sample 1569041 | NCBI WGS metagenome assembly OHLK01 (sample SAMEA3879573, study PRJEB24766) | human gut metagenome | biome: human-associated habitat; feature: feces | place: USA | collected 1985/1987 | reverse complement strand
ACATAAAAGTCCTTTGGCGCATTCTGCACTTCGATACCAACCCGGCGGATGTTTTCAACATACATCTTTGAACTACCGTCGAGGATTGGAAATTCTGGGCCGTTCACCTGAATAAGACAGTTGTCAATGCCCATAGCATAAAGGGCAGCCATACCATGCTCGATGGTGCTGCAACGGGCATCGCCCTTGGCAACGACAGTGCCGCGCGATGTGTCGACAACATTTTCAGCAATGGCTTCAATGATTGGCTGTCCATCGAGGTCGATGCGCTGTATTTTATATCCGTGGTTTTCGGGAGCCGGATTGAAAGTCACCGTAAGATTCAATCCAGTATGTAGTCCTTTTCCAAACAGGGAGAAACTACCTCCCAAGGTTTTTTGTTTTGACATAAAATTGCTTATTTGAATAATGACAGAACTCTCTGCGTCAGGTATAAACCCGCCTGTATTTTCAAAGAAACAGAAGACCACACTTTTCCGAGTGGGTTTCCCTTCCGCTTTCTTCCGCGCTGTTTGCCACACGCACAACAGAATGGCCACTAAGCCGATTCAATTGCGCACCATTACTAAAAGGCTTTCATGCCTGGAGCGCCAACAAACACAGACTGGCTCATAGTTCCGAAGCCGCCATTACATATTCAACTTCTTCTTTAATTCTTCTATTTCCTCCTTCATGCGGTTGAAATCACGGTACATCTCCGGCAGATTCTTATAAACGACACTGGCGCGGGCAAATACCTTGGCATCAACTGCGGGCGAACCCTGAACCGTCACGTTGCCCTTGCGGATACTGCCAGCAATGCCGGCCTGAGCTCCACTGAGAACGCGGTCGCCGATGACGGCATGTCCAGCAATGCCGACCTGGCCTCCAAACATACACCACTGCCCGATTTTCGTTGAACCGGCCATGCCGACCTGAGCCGACATGACGGTGTTTTCGCCAACCTCGCAGTTGTGGGCAATCTGCACCAGGTTGTCGAGCTTCACGCCGCGATGAATGCGGGTGGCGCCCATTGTTGAACGGTCAACACAACTGTTGGCACCGATTTCCACATTGTCTTCGATGATGACCTTGCCAATCTGAGGAATCTTTTCGTAGCCGTCGGCAGCAGGGGCAAAACCGAAGCCGTCGGCACCAATGACGCAACCGCTGTGGAGAGTCACGCGATTGCCGATTTCACAGTCGTGATAAACCGACACATTGGGATAGAACAAGCAGTCGCTGCCCACCTTCGCGTTTTTCTCGATAACGGTGTGGGCATAAATCTGAGAGCCATTGCCAACGGTAGCGCCTTCACCGATATATACGAAAGGACCGATGTAGCAATTCTCGCCAACTGTTGCCGATGGATCAATGCAAGCCGTCGGGTGAATGCCCGAACGCTTGGCAATTTGGCTCTCATAAAAAGCCAACAGACGCGCAATGGCCTCGTAAGCATTTGGCACACGAATCAACGTGGCGCTTACAGGCTGCGATGGGGCAAAATCCTGGTTGACAAGCACAACCGATGATTTCGTGTCATATATATAATGCTCATAATGAGGGTTTGCCAGGAAAGAAATGGCACCTTCAACGCCTTCTTCAATCTTGGCAAAGGTTTGCACAGACGCCTGCGGGTCACCCTCAACGGTTCCCTGCAAAAGGTCTGCTATTTGCTTTGCAGTAAATTTCATATCGTATGCTTTGTCTTATTTTATAAGGCAAATATCGTAAAAATAAACGAAACCACACGTGTTTAAGACATAAATTTTTGCATACCACTCATTTTATTGGCTATAAGCAGGTGGTTTTATGCAAATCACCTCTGCTTATGGCACGGGACAGGTTTCTTACGAACGCAACCGACGATTTGCCTGAAACAGGAACAAAACGACACGCCCCGACAATTCAAGACCTATACCTTTTGCCGAACCAGGGAGCAGAGGCGGTCATCTCTGGGAGCAGAGGCGGTCGTCGCTGGGAGCAGAGGCGGTCGCGTCTGGGAGCAGAGGCGGTCGCGTCTGGGGCGAGACACGCTTGAACGCGGGGCGGCGTTCGCTGGCAAGTCGTATCTTTATTAAGCGTTGCGCTGAAAGGATATAGAAAACGGATGCTCAAAACATGGTTTTGAACATCCGTTAATGGGTTATGGGCGTTTGTTGTTTAAGGAGAATTCTTGATTCACCATTACTAAAGGCGAAAGTTTTCGCGCAACAAACTATGCAATTATTCTGAAGCTTCGATGTTTGTGATGCCGCCCGTGACGGGAGACAGATGAACGTGGGTTGTCATTTTCTTATTGAACAACTCGGCACCGAGATGCTCCACGCGACCAAACTGGCTCATTGGGAAGGAACCCGAATAGAACACACGTTGGCCATTGGTGATACTGATGTTTCCCTTGCCAGGGACGATATAGCGCAAATCTTCGATGGGTTTCTTGGATTTCCCTTCCGCAGGCTCTTCATCAGGAAGGGCGTGCAAGTCGGCAACGGAGATATAATAGGGCGCTCCGACCAAGTCGTCCTTGTCCACCAAGCCAAGATGCTTGGAGAAGCGGAACAGGATTTCCTTGTTGGTTACGCCAGAAGGCACGTAGTCTAACGTGAAGACGTGGGTTTCCTTGCTGACTGTTCCTTTGAACAACTGAAGCAGGCCTTCTTCCTGCGTGTCCAGTTGGGCCAACATCAAGCGCAACTGCTCGCCGTCCTTTGGCATGAAATCGGCCTGTCCTTTGGTGAGGAGCGAACGGTTTTCGCGGATGTCATAGATCTCGTTGGCTGTGAGTTCGGCCATTTTCGAAACACTTCCTGCTGCCAGGATTTCCTCCGTTTTGAAGTCGGCTGGGTTTTGATGGCGCGTGGTGTCGAGCTGCACATAAGGAGAGGACAACTGCGGTTCGGCAGGCGTGCTGTTGGTGTTGACGGCCAAAAGGCGGCCGTCGGCAGAAAGGCGTACCAATGGTGCAGAGGTCTTGCTCTTCAGTTTGATGGTGTAAGCCTGGGTTTTGTCGGCCACGCCGTAAGAAGCCACTTCCACCTTTGAAATGTCCCACTCTTCATATTGCTGCTGCGGCACATCGCGCAAACGCAAATAGCGCTCAGCATATTGGCAATATTCTCCAGGATGGTGCACAACGCGCTGCGCCGTGACGGTCACATGGAAAGCCGTTTTAGGCAGGAAATAGGTAATGCCCTCAGCGGTCACCCCGGGTCGGTAATCGGTCACCTCTGTCTGGGCGAAAAGTGCCGTACAAAATGTGGCGGCCAATATTGCTGTGAATATCTTTTTCATATATGTTTCGTTTTGGAAAATCGATAATGGTTTGACCCTATTTGACTGGGTTTCCCGTCTTCTACATCAGCAAGACGAGGATTATCCCTGTCGCAGTTTCTTGAACGCAGCCGGCAGATAAGCGATGATGTCCGACGCAACGACGCCCTCTTCCGACAAAGCTTCTGCCGCCAAATCTCCTGCCAGTCCGTGAACGTAAACACCGAGCATGGCTGCCGACAACGGAGAATAATGCTGCGCGAGCAAAGAGGTGATAATGCCGCTCAAGACATCGCCACTTCCTGCGGTTGCCATTCCGGAATTACCCGTTGAATTAAAATAGGCATGGCCTTCTGGCGTGCAAACGGCTGTGTGGTGTCCTTTCAAGACAATATAAATATTGCGTTCTATTGCCAGGCTCAAGGCTGCCGACACCGCACTGCTGCTGGTCACTCTGCGATGTATGATGCGCGAGAGTTCGAGGGGATGTGGCGTCAGAATACTGTTGGGCGGCACTTGGTTGATCCATCCCGGATGCTCTCCCAACACATTGAGCGCATCGGCATCAATCACCAGCGGTTTGTTGCTACGCGTGATCTGCTCCAAGAGCGCCACGGCCGTCATCTGCTCTGTGCCGATGCCAGGACCGACGCAAACGGCGTCAAACGGATTGGCAGGAAGCGAGGTGGTGAAGATGGTGTCTGAAACGTCATGGCTCATGATGGCTTCGGGAACCGCCACCTGCAAGATGCTGTTGTTCATCTGCGGCGTATGGATGGTGCATTTCCCCACCCCACTGCGCAGGCATGCCTTCGCTGCAAGGATGGCAGCACCTGCCATGCCATATTTTCCAGCCACAATCAACGCGTGTCCGAAAGTGCCTTTGTTGCCATAGGTGGCACGGGGCATGAGCAGTTTGCAAATATCCTTATGCTCCGTCAGAAAACTTTGAGATGCCAGTTCGTCGAGACCTTTTCTTGAAAGACCGATGTCAAGAGTTTCTGTCTCTCCCCAATATTCTGCTGTATCATCAAGAAGCATGAGCATCTTCGGCAGCTGAAAAGTAAAGGTGTATCGCGCTCTGACAACCGGACAGCGGTCTGACTCCAAAGAGGGTTCGAGCAAAAGGCCGGAAGGGATGTCAATGGATATGACGGTTGCAGGAGAATCGTTGATGAATTTCACCAGTGACGCGAAACCGCCCATCAAGGGTTCTTTGAGCCCTGTACCAAACAAGCCGTCAATAACGAGTTTGCCGGCTGTCAGCGTCGGCGGTTCAAAACGATTGCTCACTTCCGAGAAGCGAACGCGGTCGTTATTTTTCAAGCGTTCTTTGCTTTCCGAGCATTCCGCGCTCAGCCGTCCGCGTGTGTTAATCAAAAAGGCTTCGACATCGTAAGCGTTCTCCGCCAAAATGCGGGCAACGACCAAGGCGTCGCCGCCGTTGTTTCCCGGTCCTGCAAACACGACAACGGGCACCGTCGACGGCCAACGCTTCATGATGGCACCTGCAACTGTTCCTGCAGCACGTTCCATCAAGGCCAACGACGTGATATTTTCTTCTTCTATGGTGAAAGCGTCAAGTTCACGTATCTGACTTACACTTGGTATCTTTATCATTTATTCTCCGTATATATAAAAGGGTGATTGGGAAGATTGCAATGTTTGAAGGGCATCAAAAAGACAATTCTGGCTGCTTCCTGAATGCGATTAAAACTGCCACCACTTTTTCTTCCTCACAGGTTCGTCCTGCAAACTGTTTAGATAATCCAGATAGCTCATGCGGCGATGTACGAGTGTATAGATAACGCCCCAGTCTGGCAAGCCGCCGACATTGCGGTCGTCAATAAAAAGATCGGCTTTGATTTTACGGCTGAAATTACGGCTTTTTTCTGGTGTGTCTTCATCAAAATCCTTATTGACAGCGTAAAAATGTACGCCGCGCTTTTCACACCACGCCACGGCCTCATCCAGCAATTTTCCTTCACGCACGCTCCAGAGAATGAGCTTGTGTCCTTCATCAATGAGTTTGCGCAAAGTGACGGTTGCAAAAGGCACTTCTTTTCCTATCTCAGGATAACGATGCTCCACAATGGTACCATCGAAATCTACTGCTATCTTCATATCGTTGTATATTATTTTTCGTTTGTATGGGGCATCCCTACGGATGCTGCGGTTGCCTTAGTAATGGTTCCTTAGCGGCAATAGATTTTCTTGCCTCCTATTATATAGATGCCGCGTTTGAGCATCTGGCGTTTCTCACCACGATATTCCCTTCCTTCAAGACCGTATGTCTTTGTATTTTGGTTCCCAGCTTTTGGTCTCTGAGAAAGAGAGGTGACGGGGTCTCCAGCAAACCGAACTATGTAAGACTTTTTCGCGACACCCAACTTCAAGTAGGAACGAAACGGGAGGAGGAAACTTCCAGCGTCTGCCAAGACGAAATGCTGGCCTGAGGCATCAAGCATATAGACATGCTCTTGGCGGGAATCAACGAGCAACGTGTCTAACACGCCTGCCATGCCAAGAGACGAAACAGATGGCGGATTGGCAGGAACGACACAGTCTTCCGCAACGATGTTCAAGTCCTTCGTCCCTTCACTCGGAGCATCGGTACTTCTGATTAGCAAGGGCACACAAGAACCAATTTTCTTCTGATTGCCAAACCTGAGTTCGTCTCCAGAAACCGACTCCAGCTGCGCCACTTGGTATCCCTCAGGCACTGGAGCGGCGAACGGCAAGAAAAGGGTTTCCCAATTTCCGTCACAGTAGGCTTTTCTGTGGTACGAAAGTCGGCCTTTCCTTACGGCAAAAGAACGGCTACAGCGAAAGGCGCATTTGTCGTGCAACACGGTGTTGGTGAGCAATTCGTTTTCGCCAGAAGAGGTTTTCACGACGAAAGGCCATGAAGGAGGAATAATTTTGCTCTGCTCAGCGTTTACATATATAATGGTGTTCCGAGCACTCGGACGGCCTTCAAAGGATTTCAATCCGACTGGCACACTTGCTGAAGACATGTCAAGTTCGTCAATGCCCTCCCATCCAAGGCAGGCCAAGGCATCAGCCGTCCAGCCTCCCTTCAATGTCAAGCAGCCATTCGAGCGTTCTTCACTTGCGACCTCTGCGGCCACAAGCAAGCAGGCTTTGTCTTCCTGCCGAAGCACTTCCTTCCTGTTCTTCATGCAGAAGGCGCCATTGTCGATGGCGACGATTTTGTTTGGAACCTCACTCAAAGAAATCCCGCCATTCACGAGTTTCCAAAGCGCGGGAGTTTCATGCAAATTCAAGTCTGCCCCCAAATAAGCGCCGGAAGCGGATGTCATGAAGAAACAACTGTCTGGCTGACGCACACACGTCAATGCTTCAACATTATCGTCTTCTGCCACGGTGCCGTCTTGCAGCAAATAATGCTCTGCCGCCAAGGAAGCCCCATTCTTTCCCAACACGGCCTGCTCGTTTCCAAGCACAACACGCGCCCCATCCTCGGGCCATTCAACGGTTTGCGGTGCGTTTCTCAAGGCATCACGTTTGTAGATTCGGAGGTCTTGGGAATCACAGTTGGCATAATTTCCGAACAAGAAACTTTCCGTGTCGCTCCACAAGCCAATGCTTCTTGAAGGCTCACTGCAATTTCTGAAACGGAAAACGCCGGCAGTCCCCGACATTTCCCACTTCGTTTGGGGAGTTGCGCTCAGCGCGAGGCTCGTCTGCTTGGGTTTGTTCACGTAGAGATACTGATTGCCAGAACCCGACTGCAGCACGCTGGTGCCATCGCTCTGACGAACGATTTTCCAAAGTTCCGCATCGGCAACGCCTGTCAGCGATTTTTCAGTTTCTGCGGCCGAGCCGAGGCGACGTGCCACACACCGCTTGTTCTTGACGACACTGCTCAACGCATAAAAACATTGGTCGGCAGGAAGCACTGCGCCTATCACATAGAGGGAATCGGATTGGATTTCCGCCATGTCGTTCACACGCACAAACTGCCAATTCTCCACGCTTTGGGCGCAGAGACGACCAGCCGTTGCACACGACAAAACGGCGCAAAGCAAGCCAACCCATATTTTAATATATTGATACACGTGATGCGGGGGACAAGATTTCTATCACTTCATTTTTTCGTGAGCCAGCTTGATGAGATACTGCCCATATTGGTTTTTCTTCATCGGCTCAGCCAGTTCAAGCAGGCGTTCGGGAGTGATCCATCCTTTTTTCAAAGCGATGCCTTCCAAGCAAGCCACCTTTAATCCGGTACGTTTTTCAAGCACTTCGATATAGGTGGAGGCTTCGCTCAAACTGTCGTGCGTTCCCGTATCGAGCCAGGCAAAACCAATGCCGAGCGTCTGTACCATCAATTCCTTGTCATCCAAAAACTGCTGGTTAACCGTGGTGATTTCAAGTTCGCCACGCTTCGAGGGCTTGATGTGTTTTGCCACGTCAACAACCTTATTGGGATAGAAATACAATCCGACAACGGCATAGTTTGACTTGGGATGCTCTGGTTTCTCTTCGATGCTCTTGCAACTGCCGTCTTCGGCAAACTCAACAACGCCATAGCGTTCTGGGTCGTTCACGCGATAGCCAAACACGGTTGCCTTGGCATCTTTCTCCGCCGTCTCAACCGCCGCCTGAAGCATGGCACTGAAACCGCTACCGTGGAAGATATTGTCGCCAAGCACCAGGCATACACTATCGTCACCGATAAATTCCTCTCCGATGATGAAAGCCTGCGCCAAACCATCGGGCGAGGGTTGCTCTGCGTATGAAAAATTCACGCCGAAGTCGGAACCGTCGCCAAGCAAGCGTTTGAATCCCGGCAAATCCTGCGGAGTTGAAATAATCAGTATGTCACGAATGCCCGCCAACATCAACACAGATATCGGATAATAGACCATCGGTTTGTCGAAGATGGGGATGAGCTGCTTGCTCACACCTTTCGTTATGGGATAGAGGCGGGTTCCAGAGCCTCCGGCTAATACGATTCCTTTCATGATTATAAGATTAAGTGCAGAGGACATCCTCTGCAGTGTTAGGTATTTCAGTTGTTTGGATAAGAACTCTCCACCAATGGTGCAGAGTGTCAAGCTCGCTTGAACGCTATGCCGAGGCGAAGCTTATCTTTTGCAAAGATAGGATAAATCAAACACAACACAAAATGTGAGGCAAAGTATTGTTTCCAGATACATTTCATTCAGCGTGTGATTTTTCAAAAGCACTTCCATTCCACTTATAAAAAAGAGGATGCAGGCACTTTCCCGCAACGTCATCCAAGTCCTTGCCGAGCGACGGAAACGACAATGCGACCTTCAAAATGGGCGCACTGCCTTCGCGTTCATCCTCCCAGCTTAGCGTGTAATGGGAATAAGCCGACAATTCTTTGAGCCTTTCCAATTGTTCGCTCCGTACATCATCAGCCGGCACGAAGAAATTCTCCGCAGAGAAATCTGGCAAAACAATGTCGTTTACCAATTTCCAGTTGGCATCATAAACACGCCAACGACTTGAAGGCAATGCCGACGTGAGGGAATGGATGCAGACACAACGGTAGGTGCCACCAAAAGGCAAGCGCATCATCTCCCACCGACTGACGTCGCTCAAATCAATCACAAGATGACTGGCCGTTTTCTTCACCATGACAGAACTGCCACCGAAGATATTCTCTCCCTTTGCTGCCATCTGGCAATTAAACAGGTCGAGCATGTCAAGCCTGGCATTCAGCTCAAGCATTGGCAGTTCCTCTTGTGGCACATGCCTGAACAAAGTGTCAATGCTCTGAGCATGCGTCCCCACGCTCACAAGCATAAACAAAATTCTTATAATAGTTTTCAAACGTAACATTTCATTTTCTGTTGGGGTTCCTTTGACGCCTTAATCATACAACCGACCAGCACCCGAAACCAACCATCTTCAATTTTATATGATAAGGAAATCAATCGCTTCCTTCAGAACGTCCACTTTTAAATGCTTCACATGGTTGCAGACATAACGGCCATCAAGACTAACTGGCGCCTCGGACAACTGGGTGAAGTCGACCTTTCTCGTTCGCCAAACACTGATGCCCTTATGACTCAGGAAACGGCCCGTGAGCAGAAGATAGATTCCATGAACCAGTTGGGTGAATTTGGGTGTTGTCACCAAACTTATGTCGAGCAAGCCGTTGTAAGGCACCGCACTCGGCGTTTGGCCATAACCTCTGGCCGAACCGATGCAAAGGGTCATTGCTCGCTTGTTGACAACTTCGCCGGCGGTCGTGAATTGCAAGTTATAGGTCAGCTTACTGAATAGCAGCATAAAAGCAGAGAGAAAATGCGACACGGTGCGCAAGCCAAACACACTAAACGTCAGGTGCTTGAGATTCATGATTGAAGCTGCAGCCCCGACATTGACACAATTGAGGAAATATTCGGTCTGCTCAGCGTTCTTGGTTTCAATGGCACATCGCCCGACATCTATACTGCGCTTTCTGTTTTCAAGCAACGCCTGAACGTTTTTGCGGTAGTCTTTAGAATAGAGGCCCCAATAATGGGCAAAGTCGTTGCTGTAGCCAGCGGGGATGATGCCCAACGCAGGGCATTTTCCGTCGGGCAACGCTGCTTTCATGATACCATTGACGGCATAATTCAAGGCGGCGTCACCACCGACAACCAATATTTCTGTATAAGAATTTTTGGTCATGATGGCGGCAAAACGTTCAACGTCGGCTGAACTTTCACTGCGCACATAATCATAACTGAAACCCATTTCGTCTAAGCAGCGCCGGATTTTCTTCCAACGCCGACTCCCGCCCGGGCGCGGACTGTAAATCACGCCCATCTTCTTTTCAACTTCCTGGGATTCCTGCTTTATATCTGGTGTTAACATATTTCTTTCGTTCGGTTGATTCATGCCTTCGTTTCTGGGCAAGAAGCCATACTCTTTTTTACGATTTCTCATCACAGAGCAAATCCCCCAACTGGTTGTCGCGCAGGAATTGCACGAACTCGGCTTCACCTGCTGGAGGAAGAGAAATCCACTGGATGGGGGTGCCACGGCGCTCCATGCCTCTAAACCAGGTCATCTGACGCTTTGCAAACTGATGTATGGCGATTTCCAGTTGACGAAACATTTCGTCGAAGGTCAGTTTGCCAATCAGATGCAACGTCAGGTATTTGTATTCAAGTCCGTAATAAATCAAGTCCTCGGGCTGAATACCCTCATCGAGCAACGCTTTCACCTCTGCGAGCATCCCATGTTCCAAACGTTCACGAAGACGCTTGGTAATCCGCTCGCGACGCACTTCCCGACTCACGTCAAGCCCGATGGTCAGACTCGACAACTCTGGGAAAGGACGGTCTTCCAAAGGCGTATTCTTATAATAGTCGGCAATTTCGATGGCGCGTATGGCTCTCGAAACGGTGTCGACATCGGTCGTGTTGTGCAAGTGCTTATAAGAGGAAAGCAGCTCCGTTAATTCTTGTAGACTCTTGTCGGCAAGGGCCTCGCGCAACTGCGGATTCTGCGGAACAGGACTCAGACGGTAGCCGCGCAAAACGCTCTCAAGATAAAGTCCGGAACCTCCACACACCACGACTTTTTTTCCGCGCGAACGAATGTCGTTATATGCCTCGAGAAAGTCGCGCTGGTATTCAAACAGATTGTATTTCGTTCCAGGCTCAACGATATCAATGAGATGGAAGGGGATTTTCTTGCCGTTGATTTCATACTCTTCGAGGTCTTTCCCCGTACCGAGATCCATGCGCCGATACACCTGCCGACTATCGGCACTGATTATTTCAGCGTCAATCAACGAAGCCAACCGGACGGCAAAATCGGTCTTTCCAGAGGCCGTAGGCCCAAGAATGGTGATAATATCGTAATGGTGCATGTTCACGAGAGTTTTATTTAGAGCTAAGTAATGATGAAAGTATAAGTTGGGCAATTTTAACCTGTATGTTTGTTGGTTCTGGAATTTGGAAGAGGGAGCATAGCGGACTATGTGACCAATGACAAATTTCAAAAGCGGCAAATAATACAGGGCATAAGATATAACTCCTTATTTCTCAAAATTGCACAAGTTATTTTTCACCATTACTAAGTAGATAGTCAATATTTTATAAGCAGAGAAGAACCAGCTCGACATTGCCTTGCTACATTCTGTTCCCCAACAGCAGCCTTTCATCAGCAACGTAGCCCGCTACGCTTCCGTCAGCCGCCAACATTTCAAATACAAAAATACACACAAAATTGTTACAAAAAAAGCCGCTGCAGGATTAATACCTGCAGCGGCCTCTTTTTTTCTATGAATTACGGGATTAGCCGTTAACCTTTGCCATGTGGGCGATGAGTTCGAGAACCTTGTTAGAGTAACCGATCTCGTTGTCATACCAGCTGATAACCTTAACGAAAGTATCAGTGAGGTAAACACCAGCGTTAGCGTCGAAGATAGAAGTCAAAGTGCAACCCAAGAAATCAGAAGAAACAACTGCATCTTCAGTGTAACCCAGAACACCCTTCAATTC
>OHLK01000316.1_pt1 | contig 11794 bp, 8 predicted proteins | sample 1569041 | NCBI WGS metagenome assembly OHLK01 (sample SAMEA3879573, study PRJEB24766) | human gut metagenome | biome: human-associated habitat; feature: feces | place: USA | collected 1985/1987 | reverse complement strand
AGCGAACGCCGACAGGGTGAGCGCAATTCGTTTCTGTTTTCGCTTCTCGTTCTCGCGTCATACATCATCCGTGCGGACGGTAAGGTGATGCACTCGGAGATGGAGTTTGTGCGCAAGTTTCTTCGCGCCAACTTCGGAGAGCGTGCCGTAAGCCAGGGCGAGGAGGTACTGCTGCGCCTCTTTGAGGAACAGAAACGCAGGGGTGATGGCGCATTCCGTGCCGCAATACAGAGTGCATGCGGCGACATGCGTGCCAACATGACCGCTGCACAGCGTCTGCAACTGCTCGACTTCCTCGTCATGATAGCCAAGGCCGACGGCGTCATGGCTCCGCAGGAGGTGGATGCCCTGCGCTTTGTCACGACCGCTCTCGGACTCTCGATGGCCGACCTTGACTCCATGCTCAATCTTGGTGGCGGTGTGACCGACCTTGATGCCGCCTACAAGGTGCTTGGCGTCAGTCCGCAGGCTACCGATGCCGAGGTGAAGGCCGCCTATCGCCAGCTGGCTTTGAAGCATCATCCCGACCGTGTGGCGACGCTTGGCGAGGATGTGCACAAGGCTGCCGAGCGCAAGTTCCAGGAGATAAACGAGGCGAAGGAAACAATATACAGGCACCGCGGCATGAACTGATGCCCGTAGGGCGGAGCGTCGGCCCGGCTGGTGATGAAACTAAAATGCGATACTCCCGGCATTGTAATGTCTTGGGAGTATCGCATTATTGTTTTCCGTCGGCAAGCGGAGTCTTAGCTCAGCTTGGTGTCCGACTCTTCCGATTTCTTTGAAGTGGTCTTGCGTGTGGTGCGCTTGCGCTTTGGCTTCTCCTCTGTCTTAGGAGCCTCAATCTTAACACCAGCCAATTCTGGGTCGATGAGGATACGGCCGCAATACTCACAAGGGATAATCTTCTTGTGCATCTTGATATCGAGCTGGCGCTGAGGTGGAATCTTGTTAAAGCAACCGCCACATGCATCACGCTGCACGTAAACGATACCCAAACCGTTGCGGGCACCATTACGGATGCGCTTGAAGCTCTGGAGCAAACGTGGCTCAATCTTCTTCTCGAGCTCGAATGCCTTCTCCTTCAAATTCTCCTCTTCCTCACGGGTTTCAGCCATGATAGACTCGAGCTCAGAACGCTTCATTACCAGACCCTTCTCGCGGTCTGCCTTCTGGTCCTCAGCCTTGTGAAGGTCGTACAGGCGCTCGTTGATTGTCTGCTGCGCCTCGCGGATCTTCTTGCTGCAAAGTTCGATTTCCAGCTCCTGGAACTCGATTTCCTTGCTCAAAGTATCATACTCGCGGTTGTTGCTAACCATTTCGAGCTGCTTCTTATAACGCTCCACGCTAGCCTGAGCCTCCTCAATCTCGTGCTGCTTCTGATCGATGGCGCGGTCAAACTGCTCAATATCGGTCTGGATTTTCTCGATACGGGTGGTAAGACCAGCAATATCGTCTTCCAAATCCTGAACTTCGAGAGGCAACTCACCTCTCAACGCACGCTTTTCATCAATTGCAGACAAGGTGGTCTGAAGCTGATAGAGAGCCTTCAACTTCTCTTCCACTGTCAAATCTGTAGGATCTTTCTTTGCCATAACTTTATTTTTTTTAATGTTGAATGTTAAATGTTGAATGTTGAATGAGGCTTGCGCCCTTCCAACCTATAAATACAATATCGGATTCGTATTTATCTCCGAGATGCAGCATTTGGCATCAGGGAAATTCTCCTGGATGATGCTGCGGAAGATTTCGCCCGTAAACTGCTCACTCTGATAGTGGCCGATGACGCAGATCTGAATCTCCTGCTCGTGGCCGAAATACTCGTGATAGCTCATCTCGCCCGTGATGAAGGCATCGGCACCTGCCTTGATGGCTGCGTCGAGCAAGAAAGCACCAGCTCCTCCGCAGAGCGCCACCTTCCTGATAGGACGTCGAAGCAACTGGTTGCACTGCACGCACTCCACGCCAAACCGCTTCTTGAGCATCAGCACCAAGTCGTCGGCTGCCAGGTTCTCAGCCACCTCTCCGATGACGCCCTCGCCGCCCTTCACGCCGTCCACTTCCTTCTCGCCTGCAAAGAACTGCACGTTTCGCAGTCCCAGTTTCTCGGCAATTTTGAAGTTCACGCCGCCCGCAGCCGCATCCATGTTGGTATGCATCGCCACGATGGTAATATCATTCTTAATCGCCTTGCGCACGGTACGTTGCACGTAGTTCTCGTCCGAGATTCTCGCCAGTTTGCGGAATATCAGCGGATGATGGCTCACGATGAGGTTACATCCCTTCCGGATGGCCTCGTCTACCACGGCTTCAGTAACGTCAAGACACAACAATGCCCCTGACATTTCTACCGCCTCTGTCAATCCAACTTGCAGGCCGGCATTATCATATCCTTCCTGCAAGGGCAGAGGCGCGTAATGTTCAAGGGCATCAACTACCTGTTTTATTTTCACGCTCCTATTCAATATTTTATTTTTAGACTGCAAAGTTACTCATTTTTCCCCGATTTTATCTCTATACAGCCCTCCGTTTAAACTTTTTTAATACAAAGTTTCGCTTTTGCGCAAAATATTTCACAAAAACAGCCGATAGTTGTAGATTTTTTATTAATTTTGCAAGCATACTTCATAAAAGCAGAACGGAGCCCGTCCCCAAGGAAAGGTTCCCGATGAAGAACAGAGTATAATAAATTGGTATAGAACATCGTATCATAAAAATAGTATAGCTTATGCATCAATCTACATTACCCTGCGATTTCGCACTCCCTGCCGAATGGGAGCCACAGAGCGCCATCATGCTCACCTGGCCACATGCCGGCACCGACTGGAAGCCGTATCTGCCTGAAATTACAGATACTTATCTCGAACTGGCAGATATCATCACGCGCTACGAGCAGCTGCTTGTGGCTACACCCGATGTGCCTGCCACCCGATACCAGCTCAAGAAAAAGCTCTCTGCCGAACAGATGAGCCGCGTGCTGCTCTACGAGGTAGAAAGCAATGATACCTGGGTGCGCGACCACGGACCCCTCACGATGGTGCTGCGCAAAAAGCAGAACACCTGGATGGTGCCTTACCGCATACTCGACTTCAAGTTCAACGGCTGGGGCGAAAAGTTCAGATGGGAGAAGGATAATGCCATCACCCTGCAACTATACTATCAGGCAGCCTTCAATGCCGATATAGAGAACCACCAGGGCTTCGTGCTCGAAGGAGGCAGCATCGAGAGTGACGGAAAGGGTACACTCTTCACCACCTCACAGTGCCTGTTGGCGCCTCACCGCAACCAGCCGCTCGACCACGACAGCATCGACCATCTGCTGCAGACTTTCTTCCAGCTCAAGAGAGTCGTCTGGCTGGATCACGGCAATCTGATAGGCGATGATACCGACGGCCACATCGACACCATCGTGAGAGTGGCTCCACACGACACCTTATTATATGTAGGCTGCGACAATCCGGAAGATGAGCAGTATGAAGACTTCCAGGCGTTGGAGAAGCAGCTCAAGGGCCTCTTCACCTGGGAGGGATACCCTTACCGCTTGCTCAAACTGCCGATGCCCGACCCTATCTATGATGAGGGCGACTGCCTCACCACCAACCCGGAGAGTGAGGGAGACCGACTGCCAGCCACCTATGCCAACTTCCTGATACTGAACAAGGCGGTGATTTATCCCACCTACAATCAGCCGGAAAAGGACGAGGAGGCACGCAAGCAGATTCAGCTCGCCTTCCCCGACCGCGAAATCATCGGCGTAGATTCGCAGACCATCATCCGCCAGCATGGCAGCATCCACTGCATTACCATGCAGTTGCCCGAGGGAGCCCTCAGAGACTCAACATTCCACATTTAACATTCAACATTTAACATTAAAAGTAAAAAATGAAAGTCGGTTTATTACAACTTCATAATACGGCAGATATCGCCAACAACAAACAGCGCCTGGCAGAGGGCATCATCGACCTCGCCCATCGCGGCGCAGAGCTCATCGTGCTTCAGGAGCTTCATAACTCCCTCTATTTCTGTCAGGTAGAGGATGTTGACCTCTTCGATCTGGCAGAGCCTATTCCGGGCCCTTCAACCGATTTCTACGGCAAGCTTGCCAAGGATCTCGGCGTTGTCATCGTCACCTCCCTCTTCGAGCGCCGCGCTCCGGGGCTCTACCACAATACGGCGGTAGTGATGGAGAAGGATGGAAGCATAGCCGGAAAATACCGCAAGATGCACATCCCCGACGATCCTGCCTACTACGAGAAGTTCTATTTCACTCCGGGCGACCTCGGTTTTCACCCTATCCAGACTTCCGTAGGCAAGCTCGGCGTGCTGGTTTGCTGGGACCAGTGGTATCCCGAAGCAGCCCGTCTGATGGCGCTGCAGGGAGCCGAAATGCTCATCTATCCTACCGCCATCGGCTACGCTACCTATGATACCGAGGAGGAGCAGCAGCGCCAGCGCGAGGCGTGGACTACCGTGATGCGAGGCCATGCCGTAGCCAACGGATTGCCGGTCATCGCCGTAAACCGCGTAGGTTTCGAGCCTGATCCTAGCGGTCAGACCGAGGGCATCCAGTTCTGGGGCAGCAGTTTCGTAGCCGGTCCTCAGGGCGAGCTTTACTACCGTGCCAGCGATCAGGAAGAAGAGAGTCTGGTGGTAGATATCGACCTGAAGCACAGCGAGAATGTGCGCCGCTGGTGGCCATTCCTCCGCGACCGCCGCATCGAGAACTACGGAGATATTACCAAGCGATTTATCGATTAACCCATTTTTGCCGGAAATTCCGAGAGAATATCGGGATTCCGGCATACACATATATATATAAGGTATAGATTTTCAGGATAAATGGAGAATTTGGAAGTGATGGTGATACTTTTCATCATCGTAATTTTAGGTTACGTCGCCTGCAAGTTAGGATATATGGGCGACAAGTTTGACAAGAAGTTATCCAGCATGGTGGTAGATATCACCTGTCCTCTGCTGGTGCTCTCGTCAGTAATGGGCGATGAGCTGCCCGACCGCACGCTCATCCTTCCCCTCCTGGGCGTAGGTTTTCTTACCTACATCCTTTTGCTGGTATTCGGTTTCTGGGTGCCGCGTCTCATCACGCGCAATCATGATGACCAGGGCATGATAGGTTTTGCGCTGATGTTTGCCAACGTAGGTTTCATCGGCTACCCTATCGTTTCAAGCATATTCGGTCCGAAGGCCATTTTTTATGCCGCGCTGCTCAACATGCCGAACACCTTTTTTATTTTTACGGCAGGTGTCATGCTCATCAAGGGCGAGTACAGCATCAAGCAGTTCAATCCTAAGGTATTGTTTTCTCCGGCTCTTCTGGGTGCCTTTGTTGCCGCCCTCCTGGTAGCTTTCGGGGTTCATACGCCTGATATCATTGCGCGTCCGGTAACGATGGTGGGCAACATAACGGTTCCGGCAGCCCTGATGATTATTGGTTCCTCGATGGCTAAGTTGCCGGTGAAGGAGATTATCGGCAGTCCTAAGGTATACCTCTCCTCGTTCTTGCGTCTTGTGGTAGTACCTCTGAGCATTTATTTCCTGTTCAAGGTATGTGGTGTAAGCGATCAGGTCAACGACATCAATACGGTTGTCATTGCGATGCCCGTAGCGAGTTTCGGCACGATGTTCTGTCTGAAATACGGCCGCAATCCTTCGCTCATCACCGAGATGACGTTCATCACCACGGTTGGCAGCATCATCACCATCCCGCTGATTACGCTGCTGTTTTCGTAATGCAGGAAGGGTGAAACGCCTGGCGTATTTGCGTATCTTACTGCAAAAAAATCCCCTGATACTACAGAGAGCACCAGGGGATTCTTATCTTTTAATTGTAATAATCAACATTCAACACTCAACATTACTTAACGCTGATTTTCTTTCCATTCTGGATATAGATACCCCTAGATGGAACATTTTGTATTCTGCGGCCGTTCAGGTCATAAATCGCCTTATTGCCAGTCTCCTTATCCAATGTTACTGAATGGATGCCGGTAGGCTCCAGATCCTCTACCACATTATCAAAGTATTTAATCCAGTTCTTGGTATACTGATGAGCATCATACTTCGCCTTGCTGCCCGGATAGAGATGCAGCGTGCGATACAACTTACTGCTCTTGTTGGCAAATACACACCAGCTTATCCAGTAAGGAGCCTCCTTATGACGCATATATACATCCTTCAAATAGAAGCAGGCATTGAATGTGTTGCGGCCGAACTCCTCTATCGTCTCCGGCAAATCAATCTCCTTCAGATTGGTTGCTCTAAAAGCATTGAAGCCCAACTCTTTGACACCGGCAGGCATCTTGAAATGCTCCAGATATTCATTGCCTTCAAATGCATACTTAGGAACCATATCAGCCTTGTAGCCTTCATAAGCCACCACCTTGGCACCGCTCAAGTCGATGCTCTTGAAATAATGACTTGCCAGCTCATCAAAGTCGCGCTTGTCAATCTCGCCGTTCACCTTGATATTTCTGTAAACAAAATAGTCAGGGTTTTCTTTGGCAAGTTTTTCCTTCAGCTGTCCAGCCTTCTCCAGGTTGATTACCAACTCCTTCTCCTGATAGTTGCGATAAGTGCTCACCACGAGCTCATAAACCGGTTCAATACCTATGAAAGAATTCGGTTTGACAGTACCCAGTTTAACATCATCCATCAGCTTTCCGTTCAATTCTACGAAATACTTTGAGATGCCTTCATCTAACGTCAGATAATAATAGTACCAGGCACCGATAACCGGCTTGCCATTATAGAAATTGTAGGAAGGATTATACCTCGTTTCTGCTTGCTGGAATGTAGCCCCCTCGCCCATTTTCGTTCTTACCTCAAATGTACGAGGCACATATCCGGTTGCCGGCAGACGTAATCTTTCGAAGTTCTGATCATACAGCTCTATATATTCCGAAGAGCCTTTTTCTTTAGCCATAATAGCCAAATAATCACCAGGTTCAGCATCAACTGTACTCTTTGAATAGAAAGTATAGCTAGGGTAATAAGAACCTACCTTAAATTCATTAAAGGTATCAGTACATACGATTTCCCGAATCTCTCCCTTAGCATTCATCAGAGCTACTACAACCTCTCCGGTAAACGCATGATCTCCATTATTTGCGATAGGCAAAGAATAAACATTAAACTTCTGTCCCTTCTTCACATCGGTAATATTCATATTCAGTACCTGCATCAGACCATCGTACTTCAAGAATCCCAAACCTGAAACTTTCTCCGTTCCATCAGATGGCTGCAAACCGATTACCGCCGTCTGTCCCAGGTTATACTTATCGCCCGTTGGCTTTCCTGCGCTTTCCGGATTCAGGGCTCCTATCTGGTAGAAGCCATTACAATAGCCGCCCCAGCCCCAGTTTACGCTGAAACTTTCGTCCTTGTATCCGTCGATGATGAAGGAATGGCCGCCAGCCGAAGCATCGGAAGCGGAATAGAGAATCGGACGGTTGGCATCAATCTCGCCACGCAGTTTCGCGTTCCATGCCTCAGCCTCCATATCATCTATTGACGCCAGATACGTAAGCTTGCTGTAGCCGAAATACGTCTGCAGGGCAGATATCATATCACCGATATACGCACCGCTTCCACTCTTAGCATACTGCATCTCCACAGCCACACCGAGGTCTGACATCAGTCTTGCTACGCCGTCGAAGTCAGCATCGTTGGTGCCGTCATATTTAGCAGGCATGCTTGCCCAATCATAATCGTGCCCGAAATTGGCAGTAAGGGTCTTGCCGTTCCAGGTATAGGAATGGCTTCCGGTGCCCTTGGCAGGATAGCCGTGGTGCTTCATTACAATGGCACCAGCCGTTGCCACACAGCCTGTTACATAGTTGTTTGGCGTATACTTGTTGAATGGAGCCATCTGGTTCCATTCTGCGGTTTTGAGCAGTTTTTCGCCTGTAAAAGCGGCTCTCGTAGCAGTCTGGTTCGCTACATAATTGTCGCCCAGCGCCGCAATCTGCCGCTCATAGCTCTTCAGCAGGTCCTTCAGTCCGTCAGGCAGATTCTCGGCATCAAATGATCCCGTTGAGGTATAGCCCAATACTGGCGTTACGGCATCATCACCAGCGATAATGACGAATCCGCCTGCATCGTTGTTAAATACATAGTAAGCATCCGATGGCGATGCAGTAGTAGCCGTGCGGCTCTTCGCCTTCGCCTTCTGCGGCATCTGCTTTCCCCAGAAGCTGTAGGCCTGTTGCTGAGCCTGCCACTGTGTGATTCGCTTGGCTTGCAGAGGAGAGTATCCCAGCGCCAGCAACAATACCAATAGAAATTGAATGTGTAATAGTCGCTTCATAAGTTCTTATCTTTTTTAAGGGTTATTATATAATATGTATAGTTCTTAGAAATTTCTTTGTTCTTTGCAAAGATAGGAAAAAATATAATGCCACGCAAGTTTTATGCCCTCTTTTTTTGCCCCGTTCTCCACTTTTTTACGCAATGACACCTTTTTTACGCATTGAACGATAAAAAAATCTCCATTTTTTTCGTTATTCCCCGATTTTTGCCTTATCTTTGCAAATAGATTTGGCACGAAGAAATCCTTTTGCCAATAATATAAATTAGAAGAAAATGAAGATAAACAACAGTACGAAGAAAAGCCTGCTCATCATCGCACTCGCGATGGCCAGCACTACTTACCAGACACAGGCCGCCCCGATAGAACATATCGGCGACAGATACATCATGCATATTCCAGAAATGGAACTCACAGGCGAAGAATCACTCCTCGATGTGCTCATGATGTGCCCGGAAGTCATCTCGCTCGACGGCAACAACATCATCGGCGGAGACCCGTTCGCCAACCTCTACGGCAAGTTCGTCATCCGTATCGACAACCAGGAATACGGACTCGATTACGCCACCTTCCTCCACCATTTCAAGGCTCGGGAGATTGAAACCATCAAGGTGTGCCAGAACGCCGAAGTGATGAAGGGATGCAGCAGTCTGAAGAAAGTCATCGACATCACACTGCGCAAGAAAGAGAACGGGACCACCGGCAGATGGGGACTCTTCGGTGATACCTACGGCGGCGCAAAAGGCATCGTCAGCGTCATCAGCCAGCAGGATAAACTCCGTGTGCTCAGTCATGTAGAAGGCAACTTCCAGCGCACCTCCAGCAGCGATAAGGATGCCTACCAGGGCATCTCAGGAGCCACTGTGAACCACTACTCCCACGAGGGCGCCAAGCTCAATCTGCTCTGGACGCCTACCGCGAAGGATGTGCTCGAAATAGATGCGATGCAGACCTATACCCGCAACCATTTCACCCACACCCCGGCCGATTACGTGCGCGCCTATCATCTGCAGGCCGACTATACCCGCACGCTCGCCGACAACGGCTCCAGCATCCTCTTTACCCTCGGTGCCGAGCATATCAGCGACAACGGCCGTACGCAGGAAGAAACCCAGACTGCGCCTTATCAGAACCACTCTACCTACCCCTTCATGGTGATAGAATACGCCACTCCGGTCATCACCTCCAATCTCTGGATTACGGCAGGTTTCGAGGGCGGTCTCTCCATCGAGAAGAACTGCGTCGCCGGTTACACCAACCATTCCAACTATCAGGATTTCTACGCCCAGCTGGATTACAACATCGGCAAGTGGGGATTCATGGCAGGCGACCGCTTCCGCATCATCAACTTCCGTCCTAAGCAGATTGCGCCGGAAGAGCACTGGAAGCATACCACGCGCAACCATATCTACTCGGCGAGCGCCTATTACAGCTTCACGCCGGGTCATACCCTGCAGGCCACCTACTGCCGCCGCATCTTCAATCCCGAGTTTGGCGATTTCGTTACCGCGGGCGATATGGAGGGCGCCTGGCAGCCGGTTTATACCGCCGATATCGTCAACAGCATGGCGAATGTGGTAGAGCTCAAGCATACCTACAGCCGCCCTGCCTTCGTGCTCAGCACCTCGGTGAAGAACATCCACCAGCACCTGTTCAGTGCCACTCACGACAATACGCTCGGCATCGGCTCCACCGCCTTCTGGCACAAGGGCATCCTTCGCCTCACAGCCGGTGTCAACTACTTCTGGCAGCGCAGCGAAACCCCTTCAGAGGAGGCTCAGCAGCGCAATGCAGAGTATAATCATTTTGCCGTGTTCAAGTTGGCACCGCAGCTCACAATGGCCGATGGCTGGCGCTTTACGGGCAGCCTCATCTGGTGTACCCGCCGCCGCAGCGATGCCTACACCCCGGCTAATCTCTATGCCGAGGTAGGGGTATACAAGAATCTGGGCAAGCACTGGACGCTCGAAGGCCGCTTCCACGATATGGCGAGCCAGCACTTCGGCAACCGCGCTGCCACCATCGGCTGCACGTATTATTTTTAATTGAGCTTTTAACAATCTTTTTCTAAATCAGAAGCAAGATTTCTGTTCCTTTCTTATTTTATTATCAGAAAGTGAAACAATAAAAAGAAAGGAACATTATATATGAGAAAAATTGATTTCAAGAAGATCGGGCTGGCAGCGATGATGCTCCTGTCGGCCCTCACATTCCAGTCGTGCGATAACGATAACGATACCGACTGGGACCGCGTTTTCCCTAACGCACTGGTAACCGTGAAGAAGAGTGGCGATGCCTGCTATCTGCAGCTCGACGACAACACCACGCTGCTCGCCAAGAACCTGAAACCTACCATCTTTGACGGTAAAGAGGTTCGCGCCCTGGTCAACTACACGCAGACCTCGGAGAAGAGCGAGAAGTATAATCAGGTGATTCACGTCAACTGGATAGACAGCATCCTGACCAAGAAGCCAGTTCCATCGCTCGGTTCTGATACCGAGAACCGCGAGAAGTATGGCGACGACATGGTCGACATCGTGCGCGACTGGGTAACGGTGGCAGAAGATGGCTATCTCACCCTCCGTTTCCGTGCTCTCTGGGGCGGTCAGAAGGTGCATTACATCAACCTCGTTACGGGTGTGAATCCTGAGAATCCTTACGAGGTAGAGCTTCGCCACAATGTTAATGGCGACTCTCAGAACTACTGGCGCGATGCCCTCGTAGCGTTCAATCTGAACGGAGTCGTGCCTGATACCGAAGGCAAGACGGTGAAGCTAACCATCCGCTGGCGTTCCAGCCAGGGCTACAAGGAGGTAGATTTCGACTACTGTTCGCGCAAGCCTATCAGCAGCCCGAAGATGCTCGAAGGATACAGCCAGGAAGGAAGAGATATCCGATAAACGAAGAAAAGCAGATAAAAGCAAAAGCCCCGATGCGTGATGCATCGGGGCTTTTTTTTACCTTTTTACTTTTTTACCTTTTTACCTTTAAAAGCTGCTGCAGCTTGTTATACCGAGGGTGGTAGCGATGGCTGTAAGGAAGGAGATTGCAATCTGCAAAATTGTTTTCCAGGTACTTGCTTTCATAATGTTTAATGTTGAATGTTGAGTGTTGAATGTTGACTTGGTGGGGGTGCGCTTTGTCGAGTGCATCCTTTCTTCGAAACTGCGTTGCAAAGGTACGGCAATTTTCTGATACTACCAAATTTCACCCTGCAGAGTTATGTTAAACGGATTTAACACTTCGGGCGCATCCGGTTAATCTTGCCAACTCATAATTTATCGTGCGAGAAAACTATGTGATGTAAAAAGTTTCTCTATGCTTTCTCATCCCGAAAACAGCAGGAAGCAAGAAATCCATCATCAACCACCGAACCCATTTTCACCCCCAAAAGTGTGACAGTTGTGACAGTTGTGACAGTTTTCAGCGCCTACCCCCACCTCCCTCTCTTTAGAGGTAACTTATAATATA
>OHLK01000315.1_pt1 | contig 11831 bp, 11 predicted proteins | sample 1569041 | NCBI WGS metagenome assembly OHLK01 (sample SAMEA3879573, study PRJEB24766) | human gut metagenome | biome: human-associated habitat; feature: feces | place: USA | collected 1985/1987 | reverse complement strand
TTCGTGCCTGAGTAGCCATCGTCATAGAAATGGCGGATATTTCTCAGTCCCTTTTGTCGGGCATATTCTTCGAGATACTTTTTCTGATTTAGGATGGAGTTCGATTCGCCAGCCTGTTCATCGTCTCTGGATAATCGCTCGTATAGAGCTGTGATTTTGATTTCTTCTTTCTTTGCCACGGTTTTGCCTCCCTTCTGTATGTAATTAGCGTTGATAAAACGCTACCTTTTTCTATCTTGGTATATTGTAACCTTTCGGGTCAGTCACAACGTAGCTACTGTGCATCTGCATCAGATTTGGTTTCACAAAAAAGCGCGTCTTGCCTGAGCCGGAACCGCCGATGACAAGGATGTTCTTGTTGCGGGCGTATTTCGGCTGCTTTGGACGGCTGTTCATGGTCAGGAACTCCGTCTGCGTCAGAATGACGTTGTTCGAGAACTCCGGGTCCATGTACGGCTTGATGTCCTCCGGCTTACCCCATCGTGCAGATCCGTATTCTTCGCCCTGCCGGAACTTCTTGCGGTTCTTGCCTTTGACGTAGACCGCCAGCTTGAGCAGCGCACCGGCAATCAGACCGATGAGCAGATCGACGGGCTGAAAGCTGGGCAGCGGATTTGCGAAGGCTGTGCCGAACACGGCAAAACCGTTTGTCAGCTTGTCGATGAACTCTGTGCCGGGTGCGAGACGGAACACGGCGGCGATCTTATCTGCAAAGTAGAAGGCGAAGATATACGGAAGGTTCAGAAGAACGAGCTTCTTCACATCGGGTTTGTTCACAGCTCCACACCCCGATCCTTGGTTTTGACCTTGACCTTTTCCTTGTGCTGCGCCTTGCTCTGAGCTTTCTCCTGATTCAGCTTGTGCCGGATGGACGGCTGTTCCTTCTGCTTGACGGTTTTGGCGGAGAACTCCTTGAACGCGGCGGTCATAACATCAACGTCCCGTCCCTTGAAGAAGACAAGATAGCTGGGCGGCTCAACGGAAACGTCCTTCTTGAGCGCAAAGTCCAGACCGTATTTGCTGGCAGTCCGCTCAAAGGACTTGATGTTGCCGTCCGTCACTTCGATGTTGGAGATGGCGGCGTTCTGGCTCATCAGATGCTTGATGGACTGCTTGCCGCGATAGGCTTTGGGCTGCTGCATCTGCTTCTGTGCCTTCTCAATTTCCTGAACGAACTTGTCAAGCGCCTTTTTCAGTACCTCGGCAGAGATTTTGCCGCCCTTGATCATGATTGCAACAACTTTGGTGTTGACTTCATCCTGCATTGCAGTGATACCTCCTTTCCTTGGAATGATTGTGGGAATGCTGCATCAGCTAAGGCGGCACAATCCGGCGATAGATGATTTTCATTTGCAATGTCCTCCTTTCCGAGCAATGCTCACGATGGTATTCAATAAAAAGTATCTTCACAAAGGCTATAATCGTAGGTCTTGGGCTTCTTTGACTCTGCTGATCTGTCCTGCCCGTAGAAATCATGGTTGACAAGCGCAGAGTAATAATTGTCTATCGTCAGAGAGGCGTTATACAGAGCGGTCAACAGGTACGCCCGGATATTGCGGATGTCTGACGGATTCTTGTTCATTGCTTCCAGAACGTACTCAATGTGGCTGCTATTCAGTTTGAGAAAGCGGGACTTGACCACTTGCTGCGGCATATCCTCGCCGTTGATACGGATGGTCGGAGCGGTAGAGCAGACAGCATCCAGCATGATGTCCATGATCTCCCGGAAGCGGTCTTTATCGAACTTCGGATCCTGACAGAGAATGTCGTAATCAAGATTCTCTTTGATAATCTCTTCATACTCGCTTCGCTCATCCATCCTGTCCATCCCATCAAGATTGATGGATTGATAGTTCTTTGAGAGAGTATTTCTTTCTTGGGTAATTACTTGATTAGTATTTATTTGTGCGGACTTATCCCCGCGTGGATTATCCACATCTGGCTTCTCCACACATGGATTTTCCGTGTGTGGTATTTCCCGTTCTGGCGTGGACTCCTGCGGCTCTTCGTATATCTCAAAGATTGTACTGCTCATCCTGCCTTTACCGTCTCTCTGCCGGTGCCTGACGAGGTAGCCGTGTTTTTCAAGCTCACGAAGCGCGGAGAGAATGGCATCCGGACCTTCCTTGCAGATTGCGGAAAGTCCCTTGGTGGAGAACTTCCAGCCGTCATTGAATGAGAGCATCTTTGAGAGAAGCCCGACTGCCTTGAGTGACAGGCTCTTGTCGCGGAGGTGAAAGTTCGCCATGACCGTATAGCCGCGATTCTTGTTTACGCGATAGACTGCCACAGAAATCACCTTGCCATCTTGGGAAGCAGCTCTTCGGCGCACTTTTTCTGGAACTTCATTCGGATGACCTCCTTGCCCTTCGGCGTGAAGTAGGTCTGAGAACCGGTGTAGCAGTACGTCACGAAATCGCGGACGATGAACAGTCCGGCATTGCTGTCCTTGTTGTAGGGAAGAAGCTGCCCGGAGGGAGAGCGGAACAGGTACTTCTCCCTGAGAAGAAACTGGACGAACTTGCGCTCCGGGATTTTCAGTTCCTTCGCCGTCGTTCGGATATTGGTGCAGTCATCCGGATTGATGAAGGCGTCGTAGTAATCAGCTTTAGGCTTCGCTGTGTTCAGCTCACACTCAAGAGCCTTCACACGATTCTTTTCCAGAATCAACGCCTGAGCAAACTCCACAATGACCGCCGGTTCCTTCTGAATGCGTTCCAGAAGGGAGTCCGTCATGTAGCCGCCGGTCTTGCGGATCATGGGGATGACATCATGTGTGATCCAGCGTTTGAAGGCTTTGGCTTCGGGCTTACGGCTGCTCAGAATAAGCGTGTAAAGTCCAGGTTCGTTCACCACCGTCATGTTGGGATTGCCTCGTTTATTACCCTCATTTGAAATGAGGGTAATCATCTTCTCGTCCGCATCCAGCCGTGAAATGGCTTGTGACGAATTGCCGATCTCCAAAGCCCTGCACACGTCTACCGCCACAAACCACGGCTCGTTTTCGATCAGGGCTGTTCGGATTTCTCCAAACTGTTCATTCTTGAAGACTTCGATTTTGTTATCCATGATTGACTTCCTTTCCGGCAGCAGATGTGCCACTTTGGTTTTTGAGGGTAGAAACGGGATTGCAGCAGTAGGGACACTCTGCAAATACGCAGGACTGATATTTCCAGAAGGGGCGATGAAAGCGGCAGCTTCGGCACTCAGGGAGAATGCCATCCGCGCCGCTGTCAAAATGCTCAAAGCCGGGTGTGGTCTGCATCAGCAATTCCAGTGCTTGCAGATCACCGGCTGTCATGCGTTTCATGCTTAAAAACTCCTTTCTTTCGCCGCATCGCCAGCAAATATTGCGGCTTTTGGGCAACAAAAAAAGAGGGTTTGCTTCTTACTCCAAATTGGAGAAGAAACAAACCCTCTTCGTTTACGATGTAGTTCAGATGATTTCTCGGATGGTATGAATGACACCGAGCAGCAGCCCGATGAAGAAGGCAAGTCCTCCGATAAGACCGCCTATGATTAAGTTCAATGCGAAGATGCCGACTGAGCCGGAGATACCGTAGCCGCTGGGAACGAGCCAGAGGCACATCCTCCGGATGCCGAATGGCAAGCCGACGCAAATCCACATTAGGAAGTAGTCACATACGCCGTCAGGCATATAGATCGGCTTGAGAAATGACGCGAGGCAGAACGCAAGCGCGATTGGAAGCAGAACCTCCTTCAAGAAGACTTTGATAGCACCCACTATATCCTCCTTCTGCCGGAAGTGTGCAGCAGCACCCTCCGGCTTGCTTGATTATTGTGAAAGTCCTTTGTTTTCGGTCAAAAAAAGAAGGGACTAAGCCAGAATGCCTTGATTTTCAAGGTCTTTCTGATTTAGTCCTATTATCGCACAATAATCTTTCACCACAATAACCGCTATACAGACATAGCCAGAAGTGACTCTCATTACTGATGAGGGTCAGGGTAGAAAAAACCTCATTTGAAATGAGGATAACACGATTATGGAGGAAATCAGCCATGCCAACACTTGAATGGATTGGAAAGAGCAAGGTTATCAATCATCATCAGGAAGTTCCGTTCCGGGTGTTGGAGCGCAAGTACAGCTTTGACGAAAGCGGGCAGCATAACGAGGACAACGGCAGCGAAAACATGATCATCCGGGGCGATAATCTGGAAGCCCTGAAAGCGCTGTTGCCCCGGTATGAAGGACGGATAAAGTGTATCTACATCGACCCTCCCTACAACACAGGAAACGAGGGATGGGTCTACAACGATAATGTCAATGACCCCAAAATCAAAAAATGGCTGGGCGAGGTTGTCGGCAAAGAGGGAGAGGATTTGACCCGCCACGACAAGTGGCTGTGCATGATGTACCCGCGCTTGAAGCTGCTGCAAAAGCTGCTGGCGGACGATGGTGTTATTTTCATCAGCATTGATGATAACGAAATAAAATATTTGCGCCTGATTTTAGATGAGATTTTTGGCGCTAACTGCTTTGTCCATGAAATCATTTGGAAGAATAAGTACGGTCCGGGAGCATTTACCCGTGGTGTAGGAAACGTTCACGAGTATATTGTCTGCTATTCGAAGCAGCCTCTACTTTCTGTTGCTGCACCGCTGTCCGAGGATGAGATCAAGAAGTACAAAATGAAGGACGATAAGTTTGAGGTACGTGGTGGCTTCATCACGCAGCCGCTTGCAACACGAAGCAAGGATGATCGTCCTAATTTGGTATATCCGGTCTATCACAATGGAGTGGAAATATACCCTGATAAACAGTGGATATGGGAAAAATCTCGTTTGTATCAAGCTATTGAAAATGATGAGGTTGTATTTAGCGAAAGCAGTGGGAAATGGAGTGTTCGATTCAAGCAGTACCTAAAAGACGAGAAAGGTGTTATGCGACTGGGAAAACCAATATCCATTTTAACCGGACCTTATAACCAAGATGGAACGAAGGAAATTGAGACGATTTTTGGTAAAAAAGTTTTTAACAATCCAAAACCGAAGGAATTGATAAACTATCTGCTTTCGTTTGTATTTGATGGAAAAGACGATAAGGACGGAATATATTTGGATTCCTTTAGTGGTTCGGGAACAACTGCCCATGCCGTATTAGACCTCAATAAAGATGGTGGAAATAGAAAATTTATCCTTATTGAAATGGGAGACTACGCCGACAGCATCACCGCCGAGCGCGTGAAGCGCGTGATCCGTGGCTACGGCGAGGGCAAGAACGCCGTGGAGGGCACGGGCGGCAATTTCAGCTTCTATGATTTGGGCGAGCCGCTGCTTGTGGGCGATTGCCTGAATGAAGCGGTTGCCCCGGAGAAAATCCGGGAATACATCTGGTTCATGGAAACCAAGCAGCCCTACGCCCCGCCCAGCGGCGGCAATCCGTATTACCTCGGCAAGCACAACAGCACAGGCTATTACTTCTACTACGAGCCGCAGCGCGTGACGGTGCTGGACTTTGCGTTTCTCTCCACCATCACGGAAAAGTCGGACGGCACGGTGATTTATGCTGACCGATGCTCTATCAGCGAGGACAAGCTGGCAAAAATGGGCGTCACATTCAAAAAGATTCCACGCGATATTAGCAGACTGTAAGGGGGTGTTCGCTGTATGGAACTGAAATCTTATCAGAAAAAGGTGATAGCGGACTTGACCCGCTATCTGGAACTACTGAACGAAACAAGGAGTGACGCGGCGGCGTTTCGCCTGTTTTGGCAGGAGAAATCAGCCCCGACTTTAGGGCTATACCAAAACGTTATACCCGGTGTTCCGAACCTCTGCTTCAAGGTGCCGACAGGCGGCGGCAAGACCTTTATTGCCTGCAACGCCGTTCGCCCTATCTTTGACGCGCTCCCCGCTACCAAGACAAAGGCGGTCGTGTGGCTTGTTCCGTCGGACGCGATTCTGACGCAGACGGCGAAGGCCCTGAAAGACACTTCCCATCCCTACCGTCAGAAAATCGACGTGGATTTCGGCGGGCGCGTGGAGGTCTACACCAAGCAGGAGCTTTTGAACGGTCAGAACTTTAACCCCACCGCTGTAACGGAGCAGTTGTCGGTTATGGTGCTGTCCTACGATTCGTTCCGTGGGCGCGGCAAGGAGGTCTTGAAAGCCTATCAGGAGAACAGCAATCTTGCCGCGTTTTCAAAGGTGCTGGGCAAACCTGATAGCCCCATTGAAAAAGCGGACGAAACTGCCCTGTTCCAGATTATCAATCAGCTAAACCCGCTTGTCATTGTGGACGAGAGCCATCATGCCCGGTCGGAATTGAGCCTTGAAATGCTGGAAAACTTCAATCCGTGCTTTGTGCTGGATTTGACCGCCACGCCGAAAAAGGAGAGCAACATTATCTCCTATGTGGACGCGGTGCAGCTAAAAAACGAACACATGGTAAAGCTGCCCGTGATCGTCTATAACCGGGACAGCCAATCCGAGGTGCTGATTGACGCGATTGACCTGCGGAACAAGCTGGAAGAAATCGCAAGCGCGGAGTACGCCAAGACGGGCAAATATATCCGTCCTATCGCACTGTTTCAGGCACAGCCGAAGGGCAAGGAGGACGCGACCACCTTTGAAAAGCTGCGGGACAAGCTGGTGGACGCCGGGATTCCCGCCGAGCAAATTGCCATTCGAACCGCCGATGTGAACGAGCTGAAAAACACCGATTTGATGTCCCCAAGCTGCCCGATTCGGTATATCATCACGGTCAATGCGCTGAAAGAGGGCTGGGATTGCCCTTATGCCTATATTCTTGCGTCCCTTGCCAATAAGACAAGTCAGGTTGACGTGGAGCAGATTTTGGGACGGATTCTCCGTCTGCCCCATACGAGCCAGCATACGCAAAGCGCACTCAATATGTCCTATGTGCTGACTTCTTCCAACGACTTCAACAATACTGTGGCGCATATCGTCAGGGGCTTGAACAGCGCAGGATTCAGCGATAAGGACTATCGAATCGGCGAGTCCGCAAAACCGCAGGTTCCCGAACAGCCAGCGGAACAAATTACCTTACCTGACCAGCAAGGGTGTCCTGAAATGGGAACCCCTTTGGAAACCGCCGAGGACGATTTTTCAGGGCTGGATGGGAAATCTATCGGGGCAGAGTTGGAGCGGCGCAGAGAACAGGCGCAAACGCCTGAAACTGCCCCGAAAGCCGACACCATGCTGGACGCTGCCGCAGAGGTCGAAAAGGCATATACAGACGCTATCCAACAGACAGACAATGACCCGATGATGGACAATCTTCCGTGGGAGGTGCGGGATAAAGTGAAATCATTCCAAGTAAACCCGCAATTCCGGGAGGATATTGAAACGCTGCAAATCCCGCAGTTTTTCCTGAAAGTTGAGCAATCTTTGTTTACGGACGGTTCTTTTGAACTGCTGGATAAGGAAATGCTGGCAGAGGGCTTTACCCTCAAGGGCAAGGCATACGATATTGATTTTGCCGCCGCAGACGATGAAATCCGCGAAATCGACGTGCGGGAGCAGGACGGCGGTTTGCCAAAGGTGTTCAAGATGGAGAGCGCCGAGCAGCGGTATTTTAAGGAGTGGTTCAACAATCTGCCACCGGAAAGCCGGGTGCGTCAATGCAAGGATATGATGTTCAATCAGCTTAACAAGCTGAACATGGTGGACGCCGCCGAACTGAAAGCCTACATAAATCGTATCGTGGACGATATGGACAAGGCACAGCTCGCCGCGATGGAGAAAGCCCCGCTGGGCTATGCGGCGAAGATCCGCGCCAAAATTGAAACGCTGCTGGAAGCCCACTATCGGGAAACCTTTGAAAAGTGGCTGGAAACGGAGCGCATCGTCTGCAAGACCTATTTCCGTCTGCGCCCCTCTATCCATCCTGCCACATATACCGACATATATGCCCGTTCTCTGTATGCAGCAGAGGACGGTGACATGAACAAACTGGAACAGAAGTTGATTGTAGAGTTGACCGCCTTGCCGAATGTCCGCTGGTGGCACAGGAATATTGCACGGCAAGACTTTGCCATCAACGGCTTTATCAAGCACTACCCCGATATTCTGATTATGACCCAAAGCGGCAAGCTCATCTGCGCGGAAACCAAGGGCGAACATCTGAAAAACGATGACAGCAGGGAGAAGATTGCACTCGGGCAAGCGTGGAGAACAGCGGCGGGCAAGGATTTCCGCTATTACATGGTGTTTGAGAATGACGAAAACCTCTTGCCGGGTGCGGTGAGTATGAGCCAGTTTATCGACACGGTTAAGGCATTGTAAAACAAATAACCATATATCCGTCACTTGCAGGGGGCGATAAAATCTACCCCCGATAAGAAGCAGTGCCGATTCGGGCAGCAGGAGCAATTCTGCTGCCCGTTTTCTTTTGTGTGACCCCCGGCTCATGCGCCGCCGGGTAGTCATAAATAACAATCAGCAAGGAGGTTAATTGTCCAATGAAAAACAGTAAGCGAGGAGGTGCGCCGCCTATGAACCACATCGGGAATATCCGTATATCTGCAAGGGAGGGCTTATATGGCAAAGAAACTTGACCCTCAAGAGATTGAGAAGTCCCGCCGCAAAAAGACTCGTGCCGATAGTCGGGAAGAACGCAAGGAGCGCATACATGACGGAATCCGCAAAAATCGGGAAAGCGGCGGTGTAATTGTAATACCGCCGCCCCCAATCGTCCAAGCGCAAGGGCAGACCACCCGAAAAATGCGTGTTGCAGCTTATGTCCGTGTCAGCACACAGGAAGAACAGCAAGTAGGCAGTTTTGAGATGCAAATTGTCTATTTCAAATCCAAAATCGAGAGTAATCCCGATTGGGAGTTAGTAAAAATCTATCAAGATTACGGCGTAAGCGGCACGTCCACGAACAAGCGGCAGGGATTTAAGGACATGATTGATGACGCAAAAGCAGGCAAGATTGACCTAATTTTGACAAAGGGCATAAATCGCTTTGGTAGAAATACGGTTGATATTCTGAACAATTTGCGTACTCTGAACGCCTTGACTCCACCTGTCCCGGTGCGATTTGAAAGCGAAGGGCTGTCCTCTATCGGGGATGGCAGCAACAATCTACTAATAGCGGTCTTGTCAGCACTTGCAGAATTGGAATCACAGCAAAAGAGCGAAGCCATCAAAAACGGTATTCGCTGGCGCATGGCAGAGGGTATCTACCAATTCTCGGTGATAAACACGCTTGGCTACTATTGGGACCACTTCGGGCGATTGCTGATCGAGCCAACAGAAGCAAAGATTGTTGAGTACATCTACGAAAGCTGTTTGGAAGGTGCAACCCCCGCAGAAATTGCCGCCGCGCTGACCGAACAAGGCATCAAATCGCCTAAAGGGAAAGATTTTTGGCGGGCTGCTACTATTCGCGGTATTCTCCGAAACGAGAAATATTGTGGGGACGCACTCATGCAGAAAACTTGTACGATTGATTTTCGGGAGCATAAGTCGGTGAAAAACACTATGCTCAACAAGTATTTCAAAGAGGAACACCACACAGCAATCATAAAAAAATCCGATTGGCAAAAGGTGCAACAGATTTTAGACGAAAAGCCACTACCCGGCAAATCGGCAAGGCTGCACGCTATGCCAAAGCGGTTCACAGTCACACGTTCCAAAGACAAGTATTTCAGAGGGTATATCATTTTAGACCCGCGCTGGACAGCTTCGGAACGCCGCGAACTGCTGAAAGAACTGAAAAATCTCTAATACCGAAAGGAAAATCCATTATGAAATTTGATTTTAACGCGCTGAACTTTGAGGTCCTCGATGCGAACACCAACGCATACCCCGACATTTTCATTAACCAGAACGGTGTCACCTTTACGAAAAAGGTACTTGATGACCTGAACTATCCTGCTTTTGTCCTGTGCCAGCTTGACGCAAAGAACAAGGTTTTTGCGGTTCGTATGTGCAAGAGTAGTGAGCAGAGGGGCTACAAGTTCTCCAAGCCGAAGGGTGAGCAGAAAGCCACGGTCAGCATCACCAACAAGAATCTGGTTGACCCCATTCGTGCCGCTATGGAGGGCGTTTGGCAAAGCGATAAACGCTATCGTGTGCGTGGCTTTTGGGTCGCAGACGCAAAAACGATGTGTTTTGATCTCTCCGAGGGTGTGCAGGAGGATTATAGAAATACCGCCAGCGATAGTGAAAGCGAGGAATAAATCGGTGAACGAATTGTTCACCGTCTGAACTTCCGAATGACAGTGGGGCAAGCTCATTATGGGCTTGCCCCTTGCTTAAATAAAGGCGGGTATTTGCAGATTGTAACGCACAAGGGGCGGATAAGTGAAATGTAGGGTGGTAATATGGCAGGGAAAAATAAACGGCGCACAAGCGATAATATCCCCGATATTTGCCCCGAAAGACAACAAAAAAACAGGTGTGGGAGTTGTTAGCGTCCCACACCTGTTGGAAAACTGATTTGTAGCAGCGGCGTTCCTATATCCCTTGTGTAAGTTTTCTCTACGCCATTTTTACGCCATTTTCGTATAGAGTAGCATAGGAAAACATGAAGTTATATATGGTTGGTTTGTTCCAAAATCCGCTTCAAATCAAGTAATATTCGTATTTATTGAGGATTATTGAGATATAAAATCAGGTAGCGGTCCTCCGATACCTAATTTCATAGTTTCATTTTCTCCTTTATTTTCGAGGAAGAAAGTTGCGGAATGACGGTTTAATCTCGCGATTTTTAGAACTTTCTTCAATTATAAACTTTTTGACGGGTGATTTACTCACCTTTTTACGCGCTTTTTGCTTCTTCAAATTGGCGCACAGCTTGAAAGAGGGAGTCATCGGTCACATGGACGTATTTGTCCATCGTGGTCTTGATACTGGCATGACCCAGCAGCTTCTGCAACACCTTGGGCGGCATCCCGCGCTCGATTGCCCGTGTAGCATAGGTATGGCGTAAAGCGTGCATACAAAAGTGCTTGATCCCCGCTTCGTCGCAGAGCTTATATAAGTGGGTATCAATTGTATCCCTTCCGCGCTTGCGAAAAAGGAAGCACTACTACAGATAAATTATAGCATATAAGGTCCTCCTTCTCAAGCTATCGTGTGAAAAAACTCTCCACTTATTTGAAAATCTTCCGTAGCCACTTATATCACCAGTTTTTCACTGATGAACTGTTCAAACTCCTTTCGCTTGACCAGTTTCTTTGTGCCGACGAAAAGCACGAACGGGCAGTTGGGCGTTCTCAGCATACTGTCGATCTTGTTGATGCCGATGTTGCTGTATTCTGCCGCTTCTCTGGCGGTCAGCGTCATTTTGAGGTGGATGGGGACGGTGAGGATGTTGTCCATGGAAAAGTCTCCTTTCGTGGTACTTATGTAGACAAATAGAACTCGATTTCGCGGCTGCGAGGGAAATCGTATTGCCGCGTGGCTTTGACGGTGCGGGAATGCTTGCAATTCAAGGGCTTTTCGCCTCTGAATTGTCTACACCAGACCGCCGTTTGCGGGCGGACTTTGCTTTCTGCTGGCGGTGAACCTCCTTGGCGCAGGCGGGGCAGTATTTTGTCCTGCCGGAGCGGGCGAGGATGCCCGTGCCGCAGACTTCGCAGCGGCGGAGTTTTTTCGGGCTGAGGATGGCCTGTTCCAGCTTGGGCTGCCGGGGCAGCACGGCGCGGCGAAACCACCGGCAAAGCAGGCTGCGGGAGATGTACTGCGGGTAAGCGCCGTCCAACAGCAGACAGTCGCCGCCCGAAAAGTTGCAGCAGCGCTTTGTAAGGCCGCGCATGCTGCGGAGCTGCCCCGGCGTCAGGCGAAATAGCGAGCCGTCCGGCAGCCGTTCGATGGGGTCAAGCTTGTACATCTTCACC
>OHLK01000311.1_pt1 | contig 11987 bp, 7 predicted proteins | sample 1569041 | NCBI WGS metagenome assembly OHLK01 (sample SAMEA3879573, study PRJEB24766) | human gut metagenome | biome: human-associated habitat; feature: feces | place: USA | collected 1985/1987 | reverse complement strand
CGAAAGTGAGTGGATACAACCATCCCGAGTGGGTGGGAATGCTCCGTTTTCGCCAGCTGCCCAATATGGTTTAGTTAATCAAGAGTCTTTCTTTAATAAATCCGTTGCAAGCGAAAATCTTACAGGATATTATTTGCTCCATAAAGGAGAATTTGCTTATAACAGAAGTTACTCTGCTGGATATGATTGGGGAGCTGTCAAACGATTAGACAATTATGACGAAGGTGTTCTATCAGCTCTTTATATATGCTTCAAAATAAATGAAACCATAGTTGATTCTGATTATCTTGCCTATTACTTCGAATCATCTAAATGGCATAAAGGCTTGTCTGATATTGCTGGTGAAGGGGCGAGAAATCATGGTCTGTTAAATGTTTCTATAACAGATTACTTCAACACTAAGCATCGTTTTCCTGTAATCGAAGAACAAAAGGCTATAGCCAAAATGCTAAATACCATTACAGAGAAAGAAAGGAAAGCTACCCTATTGGGAGAATGCTATCAAAAACAGAAGCAATACTTGCTCCGCCAGATGTTTATATGAACATTTGGCGAAGCAGATACTGCTTTTGTTTTTCGTATTGTTTAAAAATCATTCTGTCAATTATAAGTTGCTCTTCATAAGATTTTAGCAATCTAACTATAACTGTTTGTGTATCCATTTCAGGAAGATAGACATAACAAGAAGAAAGGTTGTTTGCTGTTATTGAAAACACTTTTGTCCCCTGTGCCAATCGCTTGATTTGATTATGGAAATAACGAGAATTAAATGCAAAACCTTTGAAGCCTACAACTGTCCTGTTCTTTATATCACGACCATGAATAGTATGTAATCCACAGATTGTATCACCTTCAATAGTATCAACAAATTCTACGGATTTAGCTATTTCGCCAGTATCTTCTGAAGCATCTGCAAAAGCAACATCTCCAACTTGGCATAATGTATACTGCTTAGGTATTGCTTCATTTTTAATCATCGGTAAAGAGGCAGAGTTTATACCACGTGTCTGAAAACCGTGTATCAAACCATAATGTAGATTTCTAATTGCACCTTCTTTATAACTCAATTGCTCCCATGATAGCGAATTGGTAGAAAAGAATTGCATAAATGAACGTAAATATGTCTTTTCCCACAAAGGATTATCCAATAAATTGTCCTCCAGTCCCTTGATTAAAGACTGCAACTTGTCAATGATTTTGCTTTGGGTAGAGATGCGCTCGTCAAGAAGTGATAAGAGTTTTGCTATTTTGGTTTGTTCAGAAATAATAGGTAATGCAACTTTTAGTTTTAGCAGCTTGTTTACTGCTAATCCAGGTTGGGCAGATTGGTCAGAATACTGACCTAAGTTCATTTTTAGGAATAGGTAATGTAGAAAACTAGTATTACTTTTTTCGTTTCCAGCAACAGCTATAGCATGTTCTGTTATATAAGTCTTACCATAGACAGAACGTACATTTCCACATAAAGCCCCTTGTCTACCAATTAGAACGTATGAACCTTCATGATTATATGAAGATGTATATCCTCTAAGTCCATTTCCACCATACACTGGATATTCACCGCATTCAAAAACGGAATCAGCTTTAATGTTTTTACCACTCTTAAATTCAGAGCAAACATCATTAATTAAGAAATATTCCCACTTCCCCTGAAACTCAGGGAATCTGAGATTTGGGACATTAAGGACTTTTCGTCCTTGATTTTTCTCATGCTCGGCAGAGTTCAAGCAAGCTTGACTCTGCTCTCGCTCACTCGAAAAATTGAGTTTCTTATGTTCGTTATTTTTTGTCGTTGTCATTTTTAATCCTTAATTTGATCGTTCTGAAATAGTCCACCAGCTTGGTGGACAAATTATTTCCCTAAAATTTTCACAAGTTGTGGAAGATTTCAGTTCTCCTTTGGATTGAGGTCGAAAGGAAGCAGAGGCATATCGTCATCACCATTATTAAATCTGTCGAAATCAGAAATATACGAACGGTCTTGGATGAGCTTATATTTCTCATATTCTCCATAAGCCTTTGCTCTTGCTTCATCTTGCGAAACAGTTCCTGCCGAAGGGTTTGCCTCATAGTCCATTGCCGCAAGGAACTGGGCAAGTCGCTTTCGCCAATCTTCCATTGTTGTAATGATATGGCGTTGGGCACGAGTCTCAGCAAAGTCAAGGAATGAAGTAGTTATGCCATTGAGTTGATTAAGTTCGGTATCCGACAAATAGTTCTTGGCTACAATTGTGTCCGACTTTTGTACTCGTCCGTTAGGTGCTTTTTTCCATGTGGTAAGCCCCATGTGTGGTTGTTCGGCATCAGCTCTGTTAAAGACAATCTCTGCTGCGGTATGATGTGTGACAGCCAAGTGCATCATATTCTGCACCATCTTGAAGAACAATTTGGTACTTTCTGATTTTGCATCATAATCAGCACTACACTCTGCATACACATCCGTTATCTTCTGATAGTAGCGACGTTCAGACGTCCGTATCTCACGGATGCGTTCCAGCAAGTCATCAAAGTAGTCCTTGCCGAAATGCTTGCCTTGTTTCAAGCGTTCGTCATCAAGTACATACCCCTTGATGATAAACTCCTTCAACACAGAAGTTGCCCATATACGAAATTGAGTTGCTTGATAGCTGTTCACACGGTAACCTACGGCAATAATGGCATCAAGGTTATAGAACAAAGGAGTACGTTCCACATCACGCTCACCCTCAAGTTGAACTTGTTGAATTTTTCTACAAGTTGCCTCTTTTGTAAGTTCTCCACTTTCATAAATTTGAGAAAGGTGATAAGCAATCGTTGTTCGGTCTACGCCAAACAAATCTGCCATGCGTTTTTGCGACATCCAAAATGTCTCGTTGTTGAATATCACTTCAATGCGGGTTTCACCTTGTGCTGTTTTATACAGCAATATGTTGGATTCCAGTGAGTTTTGGATAAGTTCTGTGGTAGAAACGGACTGCGAAAAATATTCTCTTGCTTGTTGCACCAGAGGTTTCTTTCCGTCTGCATTTTCAGCTATAATCATGCACGCCATACGAGACAAACGGAATATGTTCACCTTTCTATATGCACCACTACCGAGCTTGACCATATCAACCGTTTGGTTGAAATGGTCATCAATCTTCATGCCTTTTTGATTGGCTACGGCAATTGCCTTATTTATGACATTTTGGAATTTCCAGTTAGTAGAATAACCCATAGCATTACAAAGGTCGCGCGAACTCCAATATTCCTTGTTGTTTTCGTCAGTCCTGCGGATAGCATCAAACGTAGGACGCATTTCTGGTATATTATCTTTCTCAGCCATATAAAACGTTCTTCTAAAATTGTCCCAACCTGGTACAAAAAAATTCATTCCACCAATCCCAACTCTTTCAGATAGCCTTCAATCTCCTTGTCAAGGTCGGCTCGTTTGGCTTCCAGCTCCTTAATTTCCTTCATGACGGCATGGATGTCGATAGGTTCTTCTTCCTCGAAAGTATCTACATAACGAGGAATGTTGAGATTGTAGTCGTTCTCAGCCACTTCTTGCAGTGTGGCGAGATGGCTGTACTTTTCTATCTCCTTGCGCTCACGATAGGTATCAACAATCTTCTTGATATGTTGCGGACGGAGCTTGTTTTGGGTCTTGACCTTTTCAAACTCCTTGCTGGCATCAATAAACAGAATGTTGTCATCCTCCTTACGGCATTTCTTGAACACCAAGATACAGGTCGGGATGCTTGTGCCATAGAAGATGTTGGCAGGCAGACCGATGATGGCATCCACATAGTTCTTCTTCTCAATGAGGAAACGGCGAATGACGCCCTCGGCATTGCCACGAAACAACACACCATGAGGAGCGACACAAGCCATGGTACCACCCTCGTTGAGGTGGTAAATCATGTGGAGAATAAAGGCATAGTCGGCTGTCTTGCGTGGTGCCAAGCGTCCTGCCTTGCTGAAACGATCATCGTTGTTGAACTTATCGGCAGCACTCCATTCTGCAGAGAAAGGAGGATTTGCTACCACAGCGTCAAACTGTGTATCGCCAAAAGCATCAGCCTCCAAGGTATCGCCATTCTCTATGCGGAAGTTGCTGAACTTGATACCATGCAGAAGCATATTCATACGAGCCAAGTTGTAGGTCGTAGGGTTCTTCTCCTGTCCGAAGATCTCGTTGGCATTGCCGATGCTTGCTGCACGGAGCAACAGCGAACCACTACCACAAGTTGGGTCATAAACATTGCGCAGACGAGCGTGACCAATGGTCACAATCTCTGCCAAGATACGGCTCACTTCCTGAGGAGTGTAGAACTCACCAGCTTTCTTGCCTGCACCTGCGGCAAATTGGCTAATCATATACTCGTAGGCATCACCGAGAATATCTATCTCTTGCGATGCTTCTACACCAAAGTCCATGTCATCAAGTGCAAGAAGAACATTGCTTACCAAAGCGTTCTTGTCATCGGCAGTCTTGCCCAACTTGGGTGAAGCAAGGTCAATGTCAGAGAATAGACCTCCAAAGTCTTCTTCGCTGTCCTGTCCGAGGGTACTGTCCTCAATACGCTTCAATGAGCGTTCGAGCATCGGCAGAATGTTCTTCTTTTTCTTAATGCTCTCAATGACAGACGAGAACAGGAAGTTTGGTTCAATGAAGTAGCCGATATTTTCCAGACATTCGGTCTTTACTTCTTGTTGCAATGCCTCAACATCCTCGTCTATCTCCATTGCCCACAACTCCTTGAATGTGACTTCATCGTCCACCAATGCGTCATTGGCGTGTTTCTCTATCTTCTCCGACAAATACTTGTAGAAGATAAAGCCAAGGGTGAAATACATAAAGTCGCTTGCCGACATATTGCCACGCAGTTTGTTGGCAACTTCCCAAAGTTGGTCACGGAGTTTCTGTTGTAATTCTTCGCTCATATTAAGTATTAAGTTTTAGTGATTAGTGATTATGTTTGCTTTGTAGCATTTTTTCTTTAATTGTTTTTATAGAGGATGTCAATAGTTTGATTAATTCCTCTGCATCACTATAAACACTATCAAATTCATTATCTTTTAAATATTCACTCTCATGTAATAATTCTAACCAATAAATGGTTTCACTCGTTTCTTTCTGCGAGATAGACAATTTCGCAACAAAATCAGCTTCGCTTTGTCCGTAAAAGGCTTCGGCTATGTTTGCTCCGATACTTGTACCACTTCTAAGTAATTGTTTTGAAAGAACGTATTCTTTCTTTTCTTCACATAAATACTTGTACAAGCGTATAACCCTTAGTGCAAAAAGCTTGCTCTTATCTTTTAATATACTTTGCTTCATAATCTTTTTTTTAAAGTTTTATGTTTTAGTGATTAGTGACTAAGTGGTTGCAGTGCAACACTTCATCACTTCATCACTTATCACTAACACTTCATCACTTATCACTAACACTTCATCACTTATCACTAACACTTAACACATAGAAAATGTTCTTATAATAGAACGCAATTTATCGAGTATTCTTGTCAATTCCTTGCGTTTTTTGATCAGTCCGAGGTGTTTCTCCTTCAATGCCTCTTGTATGATTTCAGGCTGTTCCTTTTGCAAGTAGTCATATTCAGAGAGATAGTGATTGAGCACGGATGCATCCAAATCTTCATCCTTGGCAAGTGTATTTACGGCATTGTTACGTTCGTTGACGATGTAGTTGTTCAACCGTTCTTCAAGGTCGCTTGTACCATCAGCCTTTTGTTTGCGAGCCATGAAATTGTCACGGTCATCATCCACATTCTTCTGGATAAATCCGTCAATGAGTTTTGCCTTACTGCGAAGTTCAACATCCTTTATCATGGTGTCGATGATGTGTTGGCGCTTCTCGGTATAATCCTCACTGTACGGATTAAGGTCTGCAATCAACTCCAAGATATAGGCAACATTGATGATGTCGCTATGCAGAAGTTCCAAGCAGAAATCGATGTCTCCCAGCCCTGTAGTGTCATTCTCACTCGGGTCAGGCTCGGCAACCATACCAGATTCGTCATCTTGAACTTTATAACCGCTTGGCTGTTCTGTCGGTTTCGCTGCAAAGGTGTCGTATATATCAAGATACTTGCTGCGGAAGTCCATAAACTGCTGTTCGGTCATGCCAAGGTCATTGGCTTCCTTCTCAAACTCATTATAAATCTGTATCTCAGCGTGCTTCTTGATGATGTCACGGAAAGCAAGTATAAACTGCTTCTTATCGTTCTCGCTCTGAAGGTAGTCCACGAAGTGAGGCTCGGGATAATGCTCCAAGAAGTCCTTAGTAAGTTCCTGATAGTCACGCTTCACCTCATTGAAGGGCTTGCGCACGATGTCTTCCTGTGGGGTGCCATTGCTGAACAGCTTGATGGCTTCGTCCACTTTGCTCTTCAGGTCGCGAAAACATACCACCTTGCCAAAACGCTTCTTCTCGTTCAACACACGGTTGGTACGACTGAACGCCTGCAATAATCCGTGATACTCCATATTTTTGTCAACATAGAGAGTGTTGAGTTTCTTGCTGTCAAAGCCAGTAAGGAACATACCGACAACCAAGCAAAGGTCAAGAGGCTTCATGTCTGCCTTCTTTTTCTTCATGCGAAGGTTGATGTCATCATAATACGCACGGAAGTTCTCGGTTGTGAAACTTGTTCCATACATATTGTTATAGTCATCCATGATGGCTTGCAGTTCATCAGCCTCGCCTGTACTTTCGCTTGCAAAACCGCTGGTGTTCATACCGGTCTGCTCATCGTCTTGGTTGCTGTTGGCAGCGTATGTGAAGACTGCCCCAATCCTAATCTTCGGATTGAGGCTCTTGAATATCTTGTAGTAACGGATGAGCATAGGCACGGACTGCACGGCAAACAATGCGTCAAACTCTCCGTCGAATGTTGACTTATTGAAATTATTAAGGATAAATTTTGCTATCTCCGTCATACGGTCTTGGTCGGCATTATCCACATCCTCATTGCCGTGGTAATACTCCACAAGAAAACCAAGCACATTTTCATCGGCAATGGCATCCTTTATCAAGTATTTGTGAAGACAGTTGCCAAAGATTTCTTTTGTGGTATGTCCGTCCACCGCATTCTCAACAAAGATAGGTGTGCCAGTAAAGCCGAATATCTGCGTGTTGTCGAAGAACTTCACGATGTTCTTGTGGCAATCTCCGAAATGGCTTCGATGACACTCATCGAATATCATCACGATGCGAGAATGGCGTATTTCCTCAATACGACTGCTATACCACTGCTTACTGACAGCGGCATTAAGTTTCTGTATGGTGGTAATAATAATCTTTGAATTGCTGTGCAAACGCTTCACCAATTCGTCTGTGTTGTCGGTACTGTCAACGGCACCAGGCTCAAAAGCCTCGTATTCGGCTTGGGTCTGCGTGTCGAGGTCGTGGCGGTCAACCACGAACATCACCTTATCCACATCGTCCAACTCTGATACGAGTTGGGCTGCCTTGAATGATGTCAAGGTCTTCCCCGCACCAGTTGTATGCCATATATAGCCGTTGTCGTTGGAGTTTTCCACACGGTCGAGAATCTTCTCCACTGCATAGAACTGATAAGGGCGAAGTACCATCAGACATTTGTCACCCTCATGCAATACTATGTACTTGCCAATAATCTTACCCAAAGTACACTTGTCGAAGAACACTGTGGCAAACTTCTCCAAGTCGTTGAACGGCACGTTGGCGGCATCCGTCCAGTTGAATGTGAACTTATAGCCACTATTCGGGTTGTTGGCAAAATAACGAGTGTTCACACCATTGGATATGACAAACAACTGGATGTAGTCAAACAGTCCATGAAAAGAAGTCTTGTGATAGCGTTGTATCTGATTATATGCCTGTTTCAGTTCCACACCTCTGCGCTTCAATTCTATCTGAACCAATGGCAATCCGTTGATAAGTATCGTCACATCGTAACGACACTTCTTTCTGCCCTCAACCGTAATCTGATTGGAAACTTGAAACTCGTTCTGACACCAGTGAGTGCGGTTCAAGAACTCTACCCATAGGCGTTCACCGCTTTCCAGTTCAAGCGGAAAAAGGTCACGCAGTTTCTTTGCCTTTTCAAAGCGGGTGCCACCTTCAAGATAGATAAGTATCTTTTCAAACTCAGACTCCGTAAACTCTGTGCGTCCAAGTTCCTCCAATTTCTTCTTGTTGTGTTTCTCCAACTGTTTCTTGAAATTGGCAGACAGGTTCTTCTCCTCTTCAATATGAACATACTCGTAGTTCATCTTTTGAAGAGTATCTATAAGTCCGTTTTCGAGGGCAGCTTCACTTTGTACTGGCATATCTTATTTTTTTTCGTTACACTTATAAGAACATGGCTATTCATTCATTTGCAGGAAATGAATAGCCAAGGCTTTCTCTATTTTGCTTATGGCTTCAAGCGAAAGAATCTCACGCCATTTTAAGATTTTTGAAATGTACTGTTGGGTGCAATTCATTTTCTCTGCCAACATCTTTTGAGTCATTCCAAGTTCCTTCATTCTTGCTGACATGATATTGGCTATCATCTGCGAATGGTTAAACCAAGGTTTTTCTTGTTGGCTCATTTGTGCTCCTTTATTTCGAACAGGAGATATTGTTTCCTTTATCATCTTAGACGTATTTCGCTTTATACCATTTATATTTGGCTATTGCCATTTCGCCTACAAAGATAACTGATTTTAATGAGAAAGCACAACTGTAGGGTAGTTTTCTCTTTTATGTGTGAAAATAATATGTTGAAACTGATATTATGACATTTTTGCCGAGGCTTATACAGGTAAGCTCTTAACAACTCGGCAAAAACATAAAAGCAAAAATCCTAACTGCTCATATTCAAGCAGTTAGGATTTTTCTGTGTGCGCCTGAAAGGACTCGAACCTTCACGTCGTGGGACACCAGATCCTAAGTCTGGCGCGTCTGCCAATTCCGCCACAAGCGCATGATATGAGGGGTGTTGCAATAATATTGGGTGCAAAGATAATGAAATTATTATGATTTGACAAGAGATAGGGACAAAATGTGTTGCAAGCGAGACGCTCGACCTCCTATTCCCTTTCGTTTGCAAAAGTAAAATCAGGCAAAGTCAAACAAGGCTTCCTTGCATTGTAAAGAAGTCTTGTTTGCAATGCAAAGAAGCCTTGTTTGGAGTGCAAAGAAACCTTGTTTTGAAACGCAACCGGAAACTCTTTGATAAACCCAAATCGGTCATTTGACCGAAACAAGCGTATTATAAAAGAATTTGTCTTTCTTTTCTACCCTTCTCCGCCTTTGTTTCGTCATCTTGACGCCGTCCGCATTTCGCCATAACCCGCTATGGCTTCAACACAAACGTTGCTATCCGCTCGAAACCAAGACGAAGCAGACAGGAAATCCAATGACCGATTTGGGATAAAAAACTTTTTTTCAAAAAAATCCATCATTCTACATTTTTGCAGTGCACTTCTGACACAACATACTGTAAAACAGCGATATACAAAGAATGTAGATGGGATGTAGATTTAAGTTTATCTACATTTTCGGCATGTAGATTCGGGTTTAACCCAAATCGCTTTCTATGTTAAAATCCAAATATTTTGACCATTATTTTTAATTTATGCTGATATTTTATATTCAGGAGAGAAAACTTGGCGATTTCTGACCATAGCAGTGACCAAATGTATGAGTTTGTTCTTGACATTGTTCATCGCCACCTGCTTCTTTTTTCCTCTCTCCACAAGCCTCAAGTAGTATTGTGAAAGAACAGGATTGTGGTTGATTGCAGCTAACGCAGCCTGGGTCAGCATCGCCTTTATCTGTCGGTTTGCCAGATAGTGGACGTGTGGATCTGTATGTACACTGGCTCCCGAGTTTTTGCCGAATGGTGCTATTCCATAGTAGCATGCTATCTTTCTGGCGTCGTAATTGAACCTGCGAAAGTTATCAGTGTACACCATCAGGCAGACGGCATTCTGACATCCTATCCCCGGTACGGAAGTTACAATGTGGTAAATTTCCTTTAGTTCCTCTTCGGAATCAATAAGCTCTGCTATCCGCTTGTCTATTTTCTCTATCTCCTTGTTCAGTTCGGATACGATATGTCTGCCACTTTGTGAAATAATTGTCTTGACGGGAGACTTCTCCATGGCGAGTCTCTTTTCTCCCCTGCGCACCTGAAAGCTGCACCTGTGCCTTATCACCATCTGTCTGTATAGGAATAATTCACGAAGTTGTGATAACGATGCACTAAGAGGTTCATACATAAAGGCTTTGTCGTAGTTCCTCATAGCATACTCCGCTATCATCAAAGCATCAGCACGATCTGATTTCAGTCGTCTGATGCCAGAGGCATCCTTGATACTCTTGGCATTTTCCAGCCAAATGTCGTATCCCTTTCCATAAAGGAAGTTGCATAGGGGTTTGCTGTAATCTCCGGTGTTCTCACCGCTGAAGAGCCACGATGAGGTGGCTATGCCATTGGAGTTACGCTCAACCCATTTGACCAGTTGTCTGAATCCTGATACGGAATTCTTGAACTCATAGCACTCTCTTTGTGCTGTTTCTGACAGTCCCACGGCTGTAATAACAGCCACATCCAATTTTTCTTTTGAAAAATCGATACCAATAAATAAATTCTTCATAACTTTGTTTTTATTTTATGGAATTGGTCAATAGTTGTATGGACTGGAACTCTAACTAGGCTCTATGCCGATAACTTTCTATCTTGTCTTTGCAACTATGTCGGAGAGGTCCTAAACGATTTATAGCCTTACGGCTGGGTCATTAGCTGGTTTACCTCTTCGACAGACCGATTCCACCTTTATACAACAAAGGTAAGAAACAGTCTTGAGTTATTTGTCTTTTTGCCTTCATATTTAGTCATGCGACTACGTCGCTTTCCTTTGCAAACTTAGAGGTCATTAGATTTTAATTTTTGTTAGTGTTTGTTTCGAGCAGGTTGCAACATGCGTGTTGAAGACATAGCGGGCTATGTCGAAACGCGAATGGAAGCAAGATGCCGAAACAAAAGCTGACAAAAGTTGAAAAGAATACATAGTATTCTAATAATCATATAAATTCGGTCTAATGACCGATTTGGGTTTAAGGTAATAAGAGTTCAGGATCCTGGGCTGACAAATTATAATAGCTCATAATTTAGTCTGCCCTGCCAAGACTGCCAAGGTGAGCGCACATCATTGCACAGCAAATTGGAACATTTGGTGAATATTAAATCTGTTAAAAATCCTCAAGCAAATCTTATATCTTACCAACTATTAATACCTTTGCACGCAATTTATAATCAATATAGCATTGTAAAAGTCTCCAGCTAAGGAGTCATTTTTACCTGCTAAGATTATTCTTATTCAAAAGGATAACTTATTATTTAAGAGAATAAATATGAAAGAAAAAGCAGTAAGTTCAGTAGTCTGCCATCATCGAGTAGGCTTCCTGGGATTGCTCATAACATTAGGCATCGTGTTTGGAGATATCGGAACATCACCCCTCTATGTGATGAAGGCCATCCTCCATACAGGCGAAACCATCAACGAGAGCACTATCCTGGGCGCATTGTCCTGCATCATCTGGACACTCACCCTTCAGACCACCATCAAATACGTATGCGTGGCACTGCGAGCCGACAACAATGGCGAAGGAGGCATTCTTGCCCTCTATGCCCTGCTGCGCCGACTCAAGAACAAGTGGATTTATTTATTGGCTATCATTGGCGCAAGCACCTTGCTGGCAGATGGAATCATTACCCCAGCCATCACGGTTACCACAGCCATCGAAGGACTCGAAAGCATCAGTCCCAACCTGCCGGTCATCCCTATCACCCTTGCCATTATCACGATCATCTTCTTCGTGCAGCGCTTTGGCACCGAAAGCATAGGCAAGTCGTTCGGAGTCTTCATGCTGCTATGGTTCCTGCTGCTAGGCGTGACGGGAGCTTTCAGCATCACGTCTTACCCATTGATACTGAAGGCTTTCAATCCTTATTATGCAGCCATACTGCTG
>OHLK01000310.1_pt1 | contig 12029 bp, 12 predicted proteins | sample 1569041 | NCBI WGS metagenome assembly OHLK01 (sample SAMEA3879573, study PRJEB24766) | human gut metagenome | biome: human-associated habitat; feature: feces | place: USA | collected 1985/1987 | reverse complement strand
CCGCGAGTAGATGACTTTGTTTGCGGAGAGGGGGGAATGTAATAGTTTTACAGAAAACGTAAAACCAGTGGTTGCCAATTTCATGGAGATGGAATTGGATTTTAGCAAGATTGAATTGGAGATAATGAGTTCAAAAGTTTACTTATTCGGAGGGGAATGGTCTGCGGCACCGACGTTGTCCGCAATATATCCATTCCTGGGTTGCGGTGGATTCTTCGTTTTCAGCTTCTTCCCAGTTTTACTTCCTCTTTAAAAGTCCGAAGTTCTCCCCTCTCCCTCGTTCTGCAAAATGCGTTCGTAAAACGCCTCGTATTTTTTTGCCACGAGCAGGTGGTCGTGATGCTGGTTGACATATTCTATGCTCTGACGTTTCAAATCATCAATGTGGTGGCGGTTGGCCACCAGTTTTTCCAACTGGGAGTAAACGCTTTCGTAGTTGGGCTGCACATTGACGATGGGGCGCAGCTGGGCTTCGCCAAGAAGACGATAGTGTTCCTCCTCGCCACCGCCAATGCAGACGAGGCCGCGCGACATGGCCTCCAGGGAATTCATGGAGGGGGTGTAGCTGTAGAGCTGATCGAGGATGGCATCGCTGCCGTTCATCATCTCAACATACTGGCGGAACGGTACGGAACGCGCCACGCGCAACTGCACCTCCGTGGGGTGGTTCTGCGCGACGGCTTCTGCGGCCCGCAGCATGATGTCGGTGCCTTTGTATTCGCTGCGGCGCTCGTTGATACCGATGAAAAGGCGCAGAGGCCCCTGATGGGGGTGTGCCTGCAACTGGCGCAGCATTTCGGGCTTGGAATAGATGGGGAGAGGGATGTAGACGGTTTTCTCTGGAAAGGCTGGCTTGTAAGACACGTAATACTCATACAACCCCGCAACGATGCCATCGCAGTCGCGGGCGATGAATTTGTTGAGTTGCCCTTTGGCCGTTCCCAGCCAGTCTTTCTGTTCTTTGACGGCGTCGGCATTGGTTCTCGTTTCAGCCCCGATGTTGAAATCGCTATAGCGGAGCGGTTTTTCATGCGTGCAGGTGTGCACCCAAAACCAATCCATCCCCATGGCACAGAGGATGACTCGTTTGTTGTGGCGACGGAGGTAACGATAGAAGGGACGCAGGCGCTCTGCCTTGAGCTCGGCAAAAACGGGGTTGATGAACTGCACGATGTCGAAACCGCGAAGGCGCGGCAAATCGGAACAGATTTTTGCCATCAGGCGTAAGGCTGCAAAACGTGAGGTTCCAGAACGGGCCCAGTCGAGGTCGCGCGGATAGTTTTTCCAGAAATCGCCATTGGAAGCCACCACGACATGATGGCCCAATGAGCGAAGGCCTTGGGCAAGGGTGGCGTGGACATTGCTGTATTCTCCTATCAACAGTATTTTCATTTGGGGAGGATATATAAGGGGAAGGAAGGGAGAGGTGATGTATGATGTTTAATTTGTGAACTACCGCTAAGCAAGATTCCATTCTGTCTGCTTAACAGACAACGGATGTATTTCTGTCTGCCACGGAGATGAGGCACGACAAACAAACTGGGACGGCGGAAAAATGGGTATGCATCTACGCGTTTGGAGCGCCCAGGCTTACTCCTCCGGCTTTGTCAGAGGCAATAGGAGGCGGAGAAGGCTGAGTCCGGCAGAGGTGTTGGCGAGCAACGAAAAGAAGAAATATTTCAGGGTGTAGCGCCTCACGGGCAACGGATAAAGACCGTTGGTCTTCAGAAGACGGACATGAGAAAACAGGTCTTTTCGGGAGCGCAGGAGCATAACGGCTTGGTATATATAGTCCATCGTCAGTTGGGAAACACGACGATCCAAGGCTTTGCTTGCATTTCCTTTCAAATGGCACGTCTCATCGCGCAGGCGCGTGATGACGGCCAGCAAATGGTTGAGGCGCGTTTCGAAATGGGAACGCGAACGGCGCGTGGTGATTGAGGATGGGCAGCGGCGATAGAAATAAGCCGTGATGTCGGTGGGCAGAAGTGTTTTGGCACGAAGGAAGAGCAGCGGTGTGAAAGCCTCGTCTTCATGAAAGAGGCCGACGGGGAAACGTAGACTACCAAGAAGGTCGAAGCGAAAAACGTAATGGCAAGCCGAGCCCTGGATGTTGTTTTTCAAAAGATGGGAAACGCCATCGGTCATGGGGCGGCAAACGCTGCATTCTCTGAAATGCTCGCTCCGTGTCCATCCGAAGAGGAGGATGTCGGGGCGGCGGTTTTTGATTTCGCGAATGACATGGGAATACTGGCTGGGGATGAGGCGGTCGTCGCTGTCAACAAACTGCACATAGGTGCCCCGCGCACATTCCAACGCGGCGTTGCGGGCCGCTGCCAGGCCGAGGTTGTCTTGACGAAGGAGCTGGAGGGCTTCACTGTAGGGGGCAAGAAACGTGGCAATGGGCGTGGTGGAACCGTCGTCCACGACGATGACTTCGCGCTCTTCACTCCGAAGCGGCAGAGAGAGAATGCTCTCAATGCAATCCGTGAGCATTTCCCGAGGCTCGTTGTAGCAGGGGATGATGAAGCTGATCAACGGGCGCGGCGGATTTTCCACAGAAGTTTGTTGATGAAGCATAATCCGTTAATTCCAAATAGTTTCAACAATATGACCTTGATTTTCAAACGCAGCGGCAAGTGGGCCATCGGAAGGCTGTGTGCCTTCGGCAGGATGGGCGGCATGCCGGTGAGGCGGCAGACGTCGAGTTGTATGTTCACGACATGGAGGTAATATTCCGCACTGCGCGTCACGTCCCAATGATCGAGATGGGCGTGCAGCAACGAGAGGAGGTGGGCGCCGGTGGCGGTGGCGGTTATGCCACGAGGGTTGTGGCAATAATAATAGAGGCCGACATCGGTTTGACGTATCTGCCTGACTTCACGAAGCACGAGGGGCATAGTGTGTACGTCTTCGAAAATGACGCCGGCGGGAAAGCGCACGTTGCGGAACACAGACGCATGAAATATCTTGTTACAAGCATAGGCGTGTTCATGGCCGTGGTTTTCAATCCAATAGCGCGTGGCGTCTTGGCAGACATTGGGAACGAAATTCAGGAGCGACTGTTTTTCAGAACCATAGAAGCGCAATATGGGAAACTCTATCATGTCGTCGCCCTCGCGCAACTGCTGCATGACGCGGGCATAGGTGTCGGGGGCCAGGAAGTCGTCGGAGTCGACAAAGGTGATCCACTCGCCTGCCGCCAAACGGATGCCAGTGTTGCGTGCTTCGCTCAGTCCTTTGTTTTCTTGATGAACCACGCGAAAACGCTCATGGCTGGCACACCATTCGTCGCAGAGATGGCCGCTGCCGTCGGTTGAACCGTCGTCCACCAATATCGCTGTCGGCGACCGACTGCCGAAGCAGGCTTTCAAGACAGCGATGAAGAAAGGGCGACACGTTGTAGACGGGAACGACAACCGAGAGTTTTACGTACATATATAATATATGAGAGGGCTGGTTTGCAGTATTTACGAAGAGGAGAAATATAACGAGAGAGGGGGAGAACGCAACAGGTTGCGCATTTATCCTCGGCGCAAAACGCGGCGCAGCGTGAAGTAGCACCATTCCTCTACCTTAAAGAGCCACCAGAAGGGGGTCGGACAATAGCCAAACTTTCTTTTGAGGCGCGGCGAAAGGCGTGAGCGCTCCACGTTGGCCCAAACGCGTTTCAGTTCGTCACGGCCGTAGCGGTTTTCCGACGGCGTAAGGGATTTATGATGGAAATGACGAAACATGCAGAGGTCAATCAATATCAACCACCGTTGGTTTTCATAGAGGTCGAGGATGTCATCTCCAACGCCCAGCGACAGGAGTTGGCGCTTCATGCTCTCGCAAGCCCGCAGATAATCGAAGCGGCGCACGGAGACGCGGTGGGTGACAGAACTGCCGTGTTGGCGGTAGAAATAAATGCCGTTGCAACATCTCACCTCGCGCGAAGCGTAATAGTGCAGGCGCGTTGTGTTGTCGTCGCTATAAGTGCGGCAGGTGTCGTCAAACGGAAAACGCTCGTAGAGGCTGCGCCGCGCGACATAGATGCCGTGCAACTGCCAGTCGAGACTTTTCTTGAAGGCTTCGCGGCCGTCGAGCGCTTCAAACGCCGACATAGGATAGGCGGCCTCAACGCGGCCGGCCGACGTGTCTTCGAATTTCACCAGACGGAAAAGCACGGCGTCTGTTTTTCCATGCGCTCTGAAAACGCTGACGGCGGACTCCAGAGCGTCGTCTGAAAGTCTGTCATCGCTGTCGAGGAAGGCGACAAATACTCCCGTGGCCTGCTTCAAGGCCACGTTGCGTGCATAGGCCTGCCCTTGGTTGGAGGCGAGACGTATCAATTCAAAACGCGGGTCTCCAGCCGTGAGGCTATTGAGAATGCGCCACGAGGCATCGGTCGAGGCGTCGTCAACGCAGATGACCTGCAAATTGTGCAGGGATTGTCGCTTCAACGATTCGATGCACTCCTTCAGATGGGCTGCTGCATTATAGACGGCCACAAGGACAGTGACCACGGGGCGCTCTTTATCTTCCGTTTGGGGATGGCTCATTTGATTTTCGTGCGTTGCATGTATCTTATGCCTTCTCCGAGATGACGCATCATAGGCCAGAAATGGCAGAAACCGCCAGTGGCCGACTTCATGGCAAACTTGAAGCAAATCCACCACGCCTTGCGGCCGTGGACATAAAAGGTCATGGCTCCGCGGCTGCGCTGCACGCCGGCATCAACATAGATCATGGATTTCTTGAGCATGGTGCTCGTCTCTACGGTCTTGATGGGATAATAGCGCATGTGCAACTGCGCACGCAACGCGTCTTCCAGCCATATTTCCTCTTCTCCGCAGGTCAGAAATTTGGTTCCGAGACCGAAACGCTCGTCGAAGCGTATTTTCCCCTGCACGCTTGCACGGCGCGTGACCATTTCGATGGTGGAGATGGAATACGACTCAGGGATGCTCTGAATGACGCCTTCTTTTTCTGGATATTGCTTCAAGGGCTTTCCAGTGTAGGTGCTGGCGCTGAAGAAGGCAACGTCTAACTGCGGGTCGCGCTCAAATATGCGGATGGTTTTGTCTAGGGATTCTGGGATGATGTGGGTGTCGTCGTCGGCAAACATGAGGATGTCGCCCGTTGCTTTCTCCACAGCGAGGTTGCGGTTGGCGGAGAGTCCGCGGCCGCGCCATTTATACAACGACACGTCGTCGCGCTCTTCAACGACCGTCGGGATGAGGTCCAGATAGCGCTCGTCTGTGTACTGATAAGATATGATGTAACGCACATCTGGGCGTTGGGGGAGCAGGAGGTCGCCCGTTCGCACGATGCCTTTGTCGATGGAGCAAATTAATATGTCGATAGTCATAGAGAAAAGGTATTAAGCGTTTTTATAACAACATTCACTTCGTCGTCTGTCATCACCGGACTGACGGGCAGGCTCAGTTCGCAACTGGCTGCACGCTCTGCGTTGGGGAAGTGCTGCCCGCGATAGGCGGCATAGGCTTTCTGCTGCGGGATGGTCAATGGGTAATGAACAAGGGTTTCGATGCCGTTGTGCTGCATGTGGCACGCCAAGGCATCACGGTGGGGCGTACACAGCGGATAAATATGGAAAACGCTGGCAGAGGTGTCGCCTCCGTAGGGGATTTCAACGAGGGCATTTTTGATGCCTTGCGAATACATCGTCGCTATCTCACGCCGCCGCTGGTTGTCGGCTTCCAGATGAGGCAGGCGGATGTCGAGAAGGGCCGACTGGAGTTCGTCGAGACGGCTGTTCAGTCCCAGATATTCATGATGATATTTCTGCGGCGCACCATAGTTGGCCAACGTTCTGACACGGAGGGCCAAATCCTTGCTGTTCGTGGTCACAATGCCACCGTTGCCGAGGGCACCAAGGTTTTTGCCGGGATAGAAACTGAAGCCTGCGGCGTCGGCCGCACTGCCGGCGCGGTGGCATCCGTCGGTGGCACCGTGTGCCTGGGCGGCATCTTCAACCACCTTCCAACCATTTTCCCGGGCCAAGGCTGTCAACTCGCCCATCGGTGCCATGCGGCCATAAAGATGAACGGGCATGAGGGCTTTGGTGCGAGCGCTAACAACTTGTTTCGCTGTGGCGGCCGTCATCACGAAATTGTCATCGACATCGGCAAACACGGGAGTCAGCCCAGCTCGGCTGACAGCCTCTGCTGTGGCGATGAACGTGAGGGCAGGAACGATGACTTCATCGCCGTCTTCCCATTGTTGCATATCCTTCATCGCCATAAGAATCAATGTCAAGGCGTCAAAACCGTTTGCCACACCAACGGCATATTCCGCACCGACGTATTCGGAGAAATGGCGCTCGAAATTCGCCAGTTCGCGGCCATTGAGATACCAGCCCGACTGGAGCACACGGTCCATCGCCGCAAGCATTTCGTCGTGCATGCGGCTGTTGACCAACTGAAGATTGAGAAATGATATGTGCCTCGTCATGAGAACAGGTGGTTTTTATTGTTTTTCACTATCAAGAATGTTCTGCCATTCATATCTGACGGCAGGAACAGCCAAAGAAACACTTATCCCATCGCCTCTTTTGCTTGCTGCAAATCCAGCAGATAGGAATCATAGCACACGCCTCTGCCGCCAAAGCCTTCTTTCTGGTAGGCCAGTCCTTCGTTGAGGTAAAGGCCGCCGCGCTCCGTTGAGATGCCAAATTCGAAATAGCGCATGCCGCGCTGTTCGTAATGGACTATGAGCTTTTGAATGAGCCAGTCTAATGCGCGACGCGTGCGGGCTTCTTCGCCGGCTTCCATATATTGCACGTGAACCGTCTGCCGCGTCACGAACAACACCGCCCCCGTAATGATTTCGTCGCGCTCGTTTGCAACCGTGAAGAGTTTCACATGGGCGGGCAAGCGGTCGTGCAGCAGTTTGATTTCCTCGGCACTGTGAACGGGCTTTGTCTGATGGCGCGTCTCCAACACATCACAAACGATGTTCCAAAATTCCGGTAGACGCTCCCAATTGTCTTCAAGAAGTTGGAGTCCTTCGCTGGCTCTGCGTTTAATCTTGCGGTGCCACAAATCTCCGTGAAGCGGATTTTGCAACAATATGGCGGAAGAAAGGGCGCGGTTCTCCAACTGGGCGCCGGCGCGGAAGAGCCAATAGAGGTCTTCATCCGACGGGTAATCGTGGTAGATATAGGGCGTTGGCTTATACTGAAGGGCGCGGCATCCCTTTTCCAGAAAATGCGCTGTCAGCAGGCGCATCATCTCTCCCACCTCGGTCGCCTGTGTGTCTGCGCCGAGCACCAGGCCGCCGTATGTCAAGCCGCCGTGGGACTGAACCAATCCTTTGTCGCTCTGAACATTGGCTGGCAGCAGGCCCCTCACGCCGCCTTTTTCATCAAGGAAGAGCAAAGAAGCGTCTTCGAAGCGGTCTTTGTGGTATTCCATGAAAGGACGTTGGAAAAGGAAGGTGCCGTTTCTCGATTCACGTACAAACTGGTCCCAAGTCGCAGCATACCTTTCTTCATAGGCAACGGCTTTCATTGTTGAACCTCCTTCAAATATTCTTCCAAGCTGTTGATATATCCTTTCGGCTCATAGGCTTCCGAGGCCAAGCAAAGACACACGCAGTCTTCCGAGAAATCCATAAATTCACACCACACCATTTCGGGGATGTACAATGCCTCTGAGGGATTGCTGAGGCGGATGTCGGTTGTGCCGTTAGCGTCTGTGATACGGGCGGTGAGGCTTCCTTTCACGGGCACCACCACTTCAGCGCACGTTTGATGGGCATGCTTTCCACGACACTCGCCAAACGGTACGCCAAAAATCCAAAACACGCGCTTCACTTCGAACGGAAAACCTTCATCGCTATTTACCACGCACAGACTTCCGCGCTCATCGACCATTCTGGGAATCTGGATTATCTTGAATCTGGATGTTTTTATATTTTGCTTTGAATCTGACATTTCCTTGTCTTGGTGTATTATATTCCGACGCCTCTATGCGCGACCCCAGGGAAAGGCTTCGGCCAGGAATGAGGGGCAACGCTTGGCTGTCTTGGGTTATTTCAATAAGAGGGCTGATATTCCGTGTTTCGACACATTGAATCGTGTGCTCTATCGGAAACGACATGACACGCCTTGAAGAAACGAGGCACGCCGCGCGACAGAATCCCGCAACGCCGAATGGTCTCTGAGGGGAGAGGCATCGTCGGCAGAAGTGATTGGATTTCAAAAACGGATTTTCAGAATACCCCTTAAACGACAAAGTTAACAAACTTTTTTGAATCTGCCCCTTCTATCCGCAGTAAAGTAATGGTGAGTAATGGTAAAAAAATAACTTGAACCATTTTGAGGGAGCAAGGATTTCTATTCTTATGCCTTATTTCTTTGTTGGTTTTGATATTTGTCACCAGTCGCATAGCCGCCGCTGCCTAGCTTTGCTTCCTCTGGTTCTATGGTAGAAACGCCTATAAAAAAACGTGCCATCTTGCAGAACATCGCAAAATGGCACGGGGCTTTATAAATTGGCAAACAGGTGATTGTTAAAGATTTCAACCACCTGCTTACAGATTTTACTTCATCAAATATTCGGTCACATTTTTCTCAATACGTGCGGCCAAATTCTCGTCGTTTTCACAAACGAAGGTCTCGCCCGTGATATGTTCGTAGAGTTCGATGTAGCGATCGGAGATGCTCTTGACGATTTCGTCGGTCATTTCAGGAACCGTCTGTCCTTCTTTTCCCTGGAAACCATTGTCCATCAACCATTCGCGAACAAACTCCTTGGAGAGCTGACGCTGGGCTTCGCCCTTTTCGAAACGCTCTTCATAGCCTTCTGCATAGAAATAGCGGCTGGAGTCGGGCGTGTGGATTTCGTCCATCAGATAGATGGTGCCGTTGTGCTTTCCAAACTCGTATTTGGTGTCAACGAGAATCAATCCGCGCTTGGCAGCGATTTCCGTGCCACGCTGGAACAAGGCCAAGGTGTATTTTTCGAGCACAGCGTATTCCTCTGGAGATACCAATCCGCGAGAGAGGATTTCCTCCTTTGAGATGTCGGCATCGTGTTCACCATATTCAGCCTTTGTGGTCGGCGTGATGATGGGTTGCGGGAATTTTTCGTTTTCTCTCATTCCCTCTGGCAGTTTCACGCCACAGATTTCGCGAACACCTGATTTATATGCACGCCATGCGCTGCCGCAAAGATAGCCGCGAACAATCATTTCAAGAGGATAGCCCTCGCAGAGGACACCAACCGTGACCATTGGATCGGGAGTGGCCATCTTCCAGTTGGGGCAGATGTCGGCTGTGGCATCCAAGAACTTGGCTGCAATCTGGTTCAACACCTGGCCTTTGAAAGGGATTCCCTTTGGAAGAATCACGTCGAAGGCTGAAATACGGTCGGTTGCCACCATGACCAAACGGTCGCCGAGGTGATAGACGTCACGCACTTTTCCGTGGTACACGCTCTGCTGACCAGGGAAATTGAAATCTGTTTTTGTTAAAGCACTCATTGTATTACGTTATTGTAGGGTTGTTCTTTCTGGTGTGTCTCCGTCGCAGACACGGGGTAGTGCCTGTTGTCTGCCACTTCCTCAAATTAGTCTTCTCGGGAGGTTCCCTCCGGCTTCGCTGTCTCCCCGCTTTTCTGCTCTGAGAGACGGGCTTCCTTACGCAACGCACTGTCACGGTCATAGGCCTCCACAATGCGCGTTACGAGTTTATGGCGCACGATGTCGCGCTTGTTCATTTCGATGAAAGCAATGCCTGATACGCCCGAGAGGATGCGCACGGCCTCGATGAGTCCAGATTTCTGCGAAGGCGGCAAGTCGATTTGCGTACGGTCGCCCGTCACAATCATCTTGGTGTTCCAGCCCATGCGCGTGAGAAACATCTTGATTTGCGCAGAGGTGGTGTTCTGTGCTTCATCGAGGATGACAACGGCATCATTCAGCGTGCGTCCGCGCATAAAAGCCAAGGGGGCTATCTGAATGACATTGGTGTCTAAATATTCCTGCAATTTTGCGGCGGGAATCATCTCCTGGAGCGCATCGTAGAGCGGCTGAAGATAGGGATCGATTTTGTCTTTCATGTCGCCCGGCAGGAAGCCCAATTTCTCGCCGGCCTCCACTGCGGGGCGGCTTAAAATGATTTTCTTCACTTCCTTGTTTTTCAGGGCGCGAACAGCCAGCGCGATGGCCGTATATGTTTTTCCCGATCCGGCCGGACCGATGGCAAAGAGCATATCGTTTTCATTGTAGGCCGTCACCAAGCGGCGCTGATTTTCGCTTCGCGCCGTAATGGGCTTGCCGCTGGTGCTGTAAACAATAACATCGCCCGACGCTTCATCATTGACATGATGGCGCTTGACGATGTTGACGACGTCTTCTTCCGAGAGAAGATTATATTTTGCACAATGTTTTTGCAGCGTATTGAATGTCTCCTCAAAAGATGCCATATCCTCCTCACCTCCCATAGCCTTGATGACGTTGTCGCGGCCGATGATGCGCATTTTGGGATAGAGGGCTCTCAGCAGGCGCAAGTTGGCATTATTGACGCCGAAAAAGACGGCGGGGTCCGCTTCTTCAAGGAGATAATGTTTTTCTATCATACGGGTATCTATGGTCTTTTTTCTGTAAGGAGTTGGATGAACAGGGCGAAACGGTTGAATCGTCTTTTATCGGCGATTTCCAAGCGCCCCTAAAATCTGGCTTATTCTCTTATTAGACGCCTGCAAAATTACACTTTTTGTAGGAGAAAACAAGCGATTTTTGTACTTTTGTATGCGATTTCTAAAATTTTACTTATGAACAACGGATACCATCTCACGAGGTTATACATAAAAGGCGCCGTTGCCTGCTGTTTGCTGATTTTGCTCGCCGTGCGCTGTGGCGGTTGCTCCGACAATGCTTGTTTTCTAACAAAGGGAAGATTGCCAGCAACAGACGACACCATCATCATCCACAGCCGCCACGTCGACCGCCTGCTCTCCATGCCACGCAAACCGCTCGTTCTGAAGCATGCCGACGGCACACCGGTGAAGAATAAGATTCGGGGCGTTGGCAACTACAAGGACTGTTTCCCCGACATGAACGACGTGCAACTGGCAACGGCACAGCGGCTGGGAATCTCGCAAATTGCTGACAGGGAAGAGGCGCAGCGACGCAAGAAAGACCTCGTGTACATCAACGACAACGCGTTTTACAGGGTGCAACATCTCTCCCACTCCATCCCTTATCTTGTTCCCCGCGCCCAGCGTCTGCTCAATGAGATTTCGCGTTGCTTCATCGACTCTTTGCAAAGGAAGGGCTATCCGTTTCACAAAATCATTGTCAGTTCGGTGCTCCGCACGGACAAGGACGTAACGAAACTGCGCCGCGTCAACAGTAACGCGTCGGAAAACAGCTGCCACCGCTTCGGCACAACGTTCGACATCTGCTACAACTGCTTTTATCGCGTTGCAGACGAAAACGACAAGGGCGAACGAAGGATATACGACGGACGCCTGAAGGACATTCTCTCTGAGGTGTTGCGCGACCAACGCATGATGGGCACATGCTACGTTCGCTATGAATCGCGACAAGCCTGCTTTCACATCACTGCGCGGTGAGGCAACAAAAAGCGAGGTTAAAGGAAGTCAGATTTTCTGTCCAAAGCATTCTTTTTTATAAGCGCCCTTGATTGGCGCAAATTTAGGCTTTGCCACATGACACAAAAAACCGTTGGAACTCAAAAGACAGTTCCAACGGTTTTTCTATGTATGGATTGATATTTACACATCACTCAAAATATTCTTCCTGGCGATGGTTGGACCTTCCAGCGTCCATGCCCTGACCGCCATGCGACGTCTCTGTGGCTTCACCTTCGCGGCGCTTATGTGTTGCCCCTTCACCCTGTCTGGCCTCGCCAGCATCACCAGCCTCGATATCTTCACCGCCATGATGGAGGGAATCGGTGCTGAGGGAGTCGTTTCTGACAGGAGCCTGATAATAGGTTCGCTGATAGGTTGAAGGGTCAATATCTGCTGAAGCAGGGGGATATTTCTTCAAAT
>OHLK01000303.1_pt1 | contig 12142 bp, 7 predicted proteins | sample 1569041 | NCBI WGS metagenome assembly OHLK01 (sample SAMEA3879573, study PRJEB24766) | human gut metagenome | biome: human-associated habitat; feature: feces | place: USA | collected 1985/1987 | reverse complement strand
CAGTTTATGCTTATATTTGAAAACAGAATCCAGATATAAGAACAAACTTACAACTGAATCCTGTTTCCATTTACACAAAATTTTGGACAGTACCTTATAAAAACTACCGAATTCCTTTTGTACGGCAAGGAATAGTTTCGCATTCGTGATTGTCGATTTGATTTTCAGACGGTTTTTTACAATTCCTTCAAATTGCATTAGCCGCTCAATGTCTTCATCGGTCATTTGTGCTACCAGCTCGGCATCAAAATTATAGAAAGCTTTACGATACCCCTCTCTTTTTTTAAGAATCGTTATCCAGTTTAGTCCTGCTTGGGCACTTTCCAATACAAGAAACTCAAACAGCGTCTTGTCATCGGTAACTAACTTTCCCCACTCTTGGTCATGGTATTTCACATACAATTCGTCTGTTCCGCACCAACCGCAACGTCCGTTTGTTATATCTTGCATAATTCTAATATTTGTGATATAGAACAAATGTAGTGGATTCATGGCATTATGCCAAATTTAAAAGGACTATTTTGTGGCATAAATACCTATAAAAAGTTATTGCATAGTATATATATTCCGTAAAATGGGGGAAAAGATTACCTATATCAGGTGATTGTTTCCTCTTTTCTTTTTACGGACCTTTGCATTCTCAAAAATTAAGAATTTAGAATTATAGGTATTCATGGTAAAAAGACAGTTACAAAGGATCAGTTTAGGCTCTCTTTTTTTTATAATCGGAGCGATATCTATCTTTGCACAACCTAAGACAATGGTATCCGGTAAAGTGATATCCAAAGAAAAACAGGAAGTCGTAGATTTTGCAACCGTATATTTGAAGGGTACAACTTATGGCTGTACAACGAATGAAGAAGGTATCTATCATCTTCATGCACCGGCAGGGAAATACACGCTGGTTGTTTCGGCTATAGGATATAAGACTATAGAAAAGCCTGTAACTTTAGTTCATGGTGAAAGAATTAAGATGAATGTAATGATTGACCCGTCAGTGACTGAGTTGGGTGAAGTGGTAGTGGTGTCTAACGGGGTTTCCCGTGTGAAACGTTCCGCATTCAATGCGATAGCTGTAGATACAAAAGAATTCCAGAATTCTACCAAGAATCTGAGTGATGCTTTGGCTAAAGCTCCGGGAATGAAACTCCGTGAGTCGGGTGGGGTAGGTTCGGATATGCAATTGATGTTGGATGGTTTCAGTGGCAAACATGTGAAGATATTTATTGACGGTGTACCTCAGGAGGGAGTAGGGAGCTCTTTTGGCTTGAATAATATTCCTGTGAATTTTGCAGATAGGATTGAAGTGTATAAAGGGGTGGTTCCTGTAGGATTTGGCACGGATGCTATAGGTGGTGTTATCAATATTGTAACCAATAAGAAGAAACGTAATTGGTTTTTGGATGGCTCCTATTCATACGGGTCGTTCAATACGCATAAATCGTATGTGAATTTCGGACAAACTTTCAAAAACGGCTTTACTTATGAAATAAATGCTTTTCAAAACTATTCGGATAATGATTATCAGGTGGACGCACCGGTAGAGGACTTTGAAACCGGAAGAATTGATAAAGATAAAAAGATACGTGTGAGACGCTTTAATGATACCTATCATAATGAGGCGGTTATAGGTAAGATGGGTATTGTGGATAAGAAATGGGCAGACAGATTGATGTTGGGCTTTACTTATTCACACATGTATAAGGAGATACAGACCGGAGTACGTCAGGAAATAGTCTATGGGGAAAAACATCGTAAAGGATATTCGTTGATGCCGTCATTGGAATATAGTAAGCGTGGCTTATTCATCAAAGGTCTGGATGTGGCATTGACTGCCAATTATAATAAAAATGCAACGACAAATATAGATACAGCTTCCTATAAGTACAATTGGTTGGGTGATAGAAAATTAATGAACTCACCCGGTGAACAATCCAATCAATATTCACGGGCGGATAATAACAATTGGAATGGAACATTAACCGTTAATTACCGTCTGGCGAAAATACATATGCTGACCTTTAATCATGTGTTGAATACTTTCCGCCGTTCTAACACTTCTTTGTTGGCTAAGATGGAATCGGAGGATGCCATAGCTAAAGAAACCCATAAGAATATCTCCGGATTGTCCTATCGGTTGATGCCGTCTGATAATTGGAATCTCTCAGTATTTGGAAAATATTATAGTTTGTATGTGGCAGGTCCTATGGCTACGACTACGAATCAAGATGATTATGTCCGTACTACCCGAAACATGAATTCCATAGGATATGGAGCTGCGGGAACTTATTTCATTCTACCCGGTTTGCAGGCGAAATTGTCATACGAAAAAGCATATCGTCTGCCTACTATTGAAGAAATGTTTGGAGATGAGGATTTGGAAATGGGAGATATCAGTATAAAACCGGAGAGTAGTGATAATTTGAATTTTAATTTGAGCTATAACAGAACATTTGGCAGGCATTCCGTATATATGGAAGGTGGAGTGATTTATCGGAATACAAAAGATTATATTCAGCGTAATATTGCGGATTTGAGTGGTGGTAAATATGCTGCGAAATATATTAATTACGGTAAAGTATTGACGAAAGGATATACTGTTTCTGCTCGTTACGGTTTTGGTAATTGGGTGAGTATAGGAGGTAATTTTACCAAAATGGATGTACGCGATAATATGAAAACATCTATTTCCAGCAGTGCGGAAAATCTGGCTTATAAAGAACGGATGCCGAATCTGCCCTATATGTTTGCTGATTCGGATGTTACTTTTTATTGGCGGGATTTAGGAAGGAAAGGCAATATGTTGACCGTGTCTTATGATAATCAATATCTGCATAACTTTACTTATTATTCTTCCCGAATAGGCTCAAATAAGGGGGATTATGTGGTACCTGATCAATTCTCGCACAATATATCCTTTTCTTATAGTTTGCAAAAAGGACGATATAACGTATCATTGGAATGTCGTAACTTCACAGATGAGAAGTTATATGATAATTTTAGTCTTCAGAAGGCCGGTAGGGCTTTTTATGGTAAACTGCGTGTTTGTTTCGGTAATTAAAGAATTGGAAAAAGGAGTTTATAATTAATTGGATTTAAAATTAAATAGAAGAATAAAATGAAGAAAGATTTCTTTTTGAACGGATTTGCTGCTATTGCCATAGTAGGAATGGCGTTGAGTGCATGTACGGATAATGAGCCGGATTACGGTTCGGGTACCGAGGCTAAAGGTGAGTATGTTATTGCATCGTCGGTCACAGCGTCTGGAAATACAACGAATGTGCTGCTTACTTCTGAAACGTTGGATAAAGGTACTGTTTCTACAGTGAATAATGGTCTTGTGAATGATGGTGCAACTCAATGGGTGTTTTACAAGAATCAATATCTTTATGCGCTGACTTATAATCAAGGGAATGCAGGTACGACCCGTTCTTATATCATGGATTCAAATAATGAAGTAAAGGCTCGTTCGGGGGAGTTTGCCGTAAAGAGATTTACTACTTACGGTATTTATGATAAATATATCATGACCTCGTCTACCGGTGACGGACCTACTGCGTATGCTGATGAGAATGGATATTTACCAAAAATGTTTTTGCTTTCTTATTTGGACGTATCTGCTGAAACATTTACAACGAATGATACTCAAAATAAGGCTTATATGTCCGAAAACTTCTTGGGAAATGGAGAATATGTAACATTGGCCGGCATATTGGAACGAAATAATAAACTGTATAGCGCTGCTATTCCAATGGGGTTAAGTCAATATGGTTCGGCTACTGACGGGGGAAAGTGGATACTTCCCGGCAATGAGGATTTGGTAAAGACAGAAGATGGTGGTTCCAACAGCAGCAGTTATAAAAAAGGTGAATTGCAATGGACGCAATATCCCAATAAATGCTGGGTGGCTATTTTTGATGATGAAACGCTGACAAATAAAAAAATCATAGAAACAGATAAGATCAGTTATGCTTGCGGGCGTTTTAAATCACAGTATTATCAAACGATTTGGGCGGCAGATAATGGTGATATTTATGTATTTTCTCCTAGTTATGCCAAAACAATGGCTGATAAACGGCAACAGACTACCTTGGATGCCGGAGTAGTACGTATAAAGGCTGGAACGGAAGAGTTTGATCCTGATTATTATTATAGTATCGAAGCGCAGACCGGAGGTAAATCTTTCATTCGTTGTTGGCATATTACGGGAGATTATTTCTTGTTGTTGATGTATGATCGTTCCTTGACTGAAACTGGTTTCACAGCTAATCAGTTAGCGATATATAAAGGAGAAACCGGAAAACTGACTTATGTAACTGGTTTGCCTTCTGCCGATTTGATCTCCGGCTTTGGCAATACTCCGTATGTGGAGAATGGATATGCCTATATGGCTGTAACTACAACAGAAGGATATCCGTCTATTTATAAAATAGATCCGGTTGGTGCGGTAGCGACAAAGGGTGTTTCTATAGAAGCGACACAAATCAGTGGCGTCGGTAAACTGCAACCTCAGAACTGAGTATTGTAATAATATAATGGGAGTCTGCGGGCAGTATGTGCTTATGCAGACTCTTTTTATGAATCGTATCGAAGATTTTATGAAGAAAATATTTCGCCAAATACATCTTTGGCTTTCTGTTCCTTTCGGGTTAATCATTTCCTTGATTTGCTTCTCGGGAGCCATGTTGGTTTTTGAAAATGAAGTGGTGGAACTGACCAGGCATGAGCTCTATTATGTAAAAAAGGTAGAGACAGTTTCACTTCCTGTTGATCGATTATTGGAAGAGGTAGAACTCATGTTACCCGACAGTGTGTCTGTCACAGGAATCAATGTTTTCTCTGACCCGGAACGTGCTTGGCAGGTGAATTTGTCCAAGCCTCGTCGTGCTTCCGTGTATGTGGATCCATATACTGGTGAGATTAAAGGTAAATATGAACGTCCTGCATTTTTTGTGACTATGTTCAGGCTGCATCGCTGGCTGTTGGACAGTATGAAAGCGGATGGCGGAGTCTTCTGGGGAAAAATGATTGTAGGTGTCAGCACCCTGTTGTTTGTCGTGGTTTTGATATCGGGTATCGTTATCTGGTGGCCTCGTACACGAAAAGCCTTGAAAAATAGTTTAAGAATATCTGTCGGCAGGGGCTTTAGAAGATTTTGGTATGACCTGCATGTTGCAGGTGGTATGTATGCGCTGTTTTTTTTGTTGGCTATGGCCCTTACCGGGCTAACATGGTCTTTTGGATGGTATCGGACAGGTTTCTATAAAGTGTTTGGCGTGGAAGTACAGCAGGGAGGTGCTCATGGTGGGGTGACCCAGCGTGGGGGGAAAGGCGGCGACCAATCCGGAAAGAATGTTTCTCATTCTTCGTCCTATGTTTGTTGGCAACAAGTTTATGAACAATTAGCCCTGAATAATCCCGGCTACAAACAGATAACCTTATCAGATGGGGCAGCAAATGTTTCTTTCAATACCTTCGGTAATCAACGTGCTTCCGACCGTTATAAATTCAATCCTCATACAGGTAAGATTAATGAGGTAGTTTTATATAAAGATGCTGAGAAGGTTGGAAAGATTCGCGGATGGATCTATTCTGTACATGTTGGTAGTTGGGGCGGTATGCTTACCCGTTTACTGACGTTTATAGCAGCTTTGATAGGAGCCACCTTGCCATTGACAGGATACTATTTATGGATAAAACGTATTTGGAGAAAGAAAGTAAGAGTAAGTTGAATATCTTTGTTATAAGATTAGGGGGCGAAAAGAATTTTATCATATGACCTGTTGTCGTGAATGACAGGTCATATGATATTGTTACAGGATTTTTTAGAACCACTTTATCTTTCTGAAAATAACAAAAGCCAACGCAGATAATGTGATGGACGCCAAAATAATAAAACTAAAAGCATGTGGTAATGCATCTACATGTACATCTACATTCATTCCATAGAAACTAGCTATTAATGTGGGTACCATCAGAATGATGGAAATACTGGTCATGCGTTTCATGATGGTGTTCACATTGTTGGATATGATGGAAGCAAATGCGTCCATGGTTCCGGTTAAGATATCACTGTAGATATTAACCGTGTTATATGCTTGTTTTAATTCAATAACTACATCTTCTACCAAATCGCGGTTTTGATAATCTTTTTCCTGGAAGATACTTTGCAATTTACCTACCATCACCTCATTTCCACGAATGGACGTATTGAAATAAACCAATGTTTTTTGTAGTTTCATCAATCTGAGCAGGTCCTCATTACGTATGCTCCTTTCCAATTCTTTTTCTGCGGCAGCTACATCATTGTTTATTTGTTTCAGATATTTCAAGAACCATACGGCAGATGAGTAAATTAACCGTAAAATCAATTCAAATTTATTAGGCACAATGATTCCTTTACGTCGGGTGTGGTCAATAAAATCAGGAATCATTTCAGTGGAGTGATAACACACGGTAACAATGATTTCATTATTTGTAATGATACCGATGGGGATAGTGATATAAGGGATGCTTCCCTGTTGTTGCAGGGGGATTCGGATAATGGTCAGTAGCCAGTTGTCTTCCGTATCCGTTCGCGGACGTTCATCCATATCGGCGATGTCCTCTAAAAAAGCTTCGGGAACTTTTAATTCTTTAGTCAGAAACTCAAAATCACTTTGGTCGGGGCATTCTACATTCACCCAGCAGTTTGGCATCCATTGTGGCTTTTCTACAAAGCCATTCTCACAATAAAGATATTTTCTCATCTTATTGCCTCCTTTCGTTCGTTTATATCCGTTCAGAGGCATTCAGAGTAGTGATTGCCCTGTCGGATCAGTTAATACTATTGCACGTTCGTGGTATTGAATCGTCCATTTTTATTGATTGTTTTTTGTTTTAAGCGGTACAAAAGTACATAAAACCTTTAAAGGACAGACAGAAGTCAGGAGGCTTTTATATTTTTTTTAAGAATATCACCGGAAAGCAATCAGTGCCGGAGCAATGATGGTTTTGTCGCCATAGCGCAGTTCTAACGTACTGTGTTTACCGATTAAGTTCCCTGGCGGAAACTATTGTTGTTAAAACATTTAGCATCCTTTTAATTACATGCAAAATTCACTTAAAAAATCGTTTGTCCAATACCTATTTATGATGAATCTTGTTCTATATAATCCTAATAATTAGGTATTGTGGAAGGTGCTGAAGTCGGTTACCTTTGCAAATGTAATAATTACAATTTAAAAATCAGTTTTAATTTAAAAATAAAAAGAGTATGGAACCAATTATTAATTCACAAGTTCCTGAATTTAAAGTTCAGGCATTCCATAATGGAGAGTTTAAAACCGTAACTAATAAAGATATTGAAGGTAAATGGGCTATTTTCTTCTTCTATCCTGCTGACTTTACGTTTGTATGCCCTACCGAACTTGTAGATATTGCTGAAAAGTATAATCAGTTCAAAGAAATGGGAGTGGAAGTATATTCTGTAAGCACCGATTCACATTTCGTTCATAAAGCATGGCATGATGCGTCTGAAAGTATCCGCAAAATCACTTATCCGATGTTGGCAGATCCTACAGGTGCTTTGTCGCGTGCATTTGGTGTGATGATTGAAGAAGACGGTATGGCTTATCGTGGTACTTTTGTAGTGAATCCCGAAGGCAAGATCAAATTAGCTGAAATTCAGGACAACAGCATCGGGCGTAATGCTGATGAACTTCTTCGTAAGGTAGAAGCTGCCCAGTTTGTAGCCACTCATGATGGTGAGGTTTGTCCTGCTAAATGGAAGAAAGGTGCTGAGACCTTGAAACCGAGTATTGATTTGGTAGGTAAAATTTAAAGTATAGAACTCATGTTAGATAGTGCGATAAAAGATCAGTTAAAAGGTCTTTTTGCCCAATTGGAAGCGCACTATACTTTTGACATCTTTGTCCACCCTCAGCACGAAAGTCGTGCCGAGTTGGTGGACTTGTTGGAAGAAGTGGCTTCCTGTTCGGATAAACTTTCCTGTCGGTTGCAGGATAGTGAAGGGCTGAAGTTTATCCTTTTAAAAGAAGGAAAGGATACGGGAATCACATTTCGTGCCGTACCTGGTGGTCATGAATTTACTTCTTTGTTGATGGCTGTTCTGAATGCTGACGGCAAAGGAAAGAATTTTCCGGACGAGTTTATTACCAGACGTATCAAGGCATTACAGGGGCCGATTAGTTTGACCACCTATTTGTCTCTCACCTGTACCAATTGTCCCGATGTGGTTCAAGCTTTGAATATGATGGTACTTCTGAATGGTCAGATACGCCATGAGGCAGTAGATGGATCTATAAATGAAGAAGAAGTAGAACGGATGAAAGTACAGGCCGTTCCTACTGTATTTGCTGATGGTGAACAGATTCATGTGGGGCGTAGCAGTATGGGGGATCTGTTGGAGAAGCTGGAAGCCCGTTACGGTTCGGTGGAATTGGAAGCTGTTGAGACAAAAGAATATGATGTACTGGTAGCCGGTGCTGGTCCTGCCGGTGCGACAGCTGCTATCTACTCGGCTCGTAAAGGGTTGAAAGTAGCAATAATAGCCGAGCGTATTGGTGGACAAGTCAATGAAACGATGGGGATTGAGAACTTGATATCTGTGCCTCAGACTACCGGTAAACAGTTGGCCCAGGATCTGAAAAAACATTTGGCGGAATATCATATTGATATTTTAGAAAATCGCCGGATAGAGAAAGTGGAAGTGGCAGAGGGCATGAAAGTGTTGTCTGTGAAAGGTGGAGAAACGTATAAGGCTCCCGTATTGATCATTGCTACCGGGGCGAATTGGAGAAAATTGAATGTTCCCGGTGAAGAAAAATACATCGGTCATGGAGTTGCTTTCTGTCCTCATTGTGACGGACCATTTTATAAAGATAAGGAAGTAGCAGTCATAGGTGGTGGAAACTCCGGGGTTGAGGCTGCTATTGATTTGGCGGGAGTCTGTTCCAAAGTGACTGTATTCGAATTCATGGATACTTTGAAAGCGGATACTGTTTTGCAGGAGAAAGCTAAAAGCCTGCCCAATGTGGATATTATTACTAATACTCAAACGGTAGAGGTGTTAGGAAACGGTGATAAAGTGGTGGGGCTTATAAAGAAAGACCGTTCATCCGAAAAAGAAGAGATCTTTGCCTTGGATGGTATTTTTGTCCAAATAGGTTTGACTGCCAATAGCACTTTGTTTAAAGAATTGCTGGAAACGAACCGCATGGGTGAAATTCTGACTGATAAAAATGGCCGGACCTCTGTAAAAGGTATCTATGCTGCCGGAGATGTAACGGATGTTTCCTATAAACAGATAGTTATAGCAATGGGGGAAGGCGCCAAGGCTGCTTTAGCTGCATTCGAAGACCGGATGCGCGGAACGATTTATTAGTGATAAGTGGTTGGTGGTGAATAGTGGGTGCATATCGCAGTATTTACCACTAATCTTATCACTAAAAAATGCACTCTTTGTATGTATATTGGTGAGAATATGCTTTCTTTGTAGGTGAATCACCGTTTACAGCATTGATATGGCAGAATCGAGACGTACTTCATTGAAAGATTTGGCACAGATATTAGGTGTATCCATACCTACAGTATCCCGTGCCTTGAAAAATAGTCCCGAAATCAGTCGGGAACTTTGTATTAAAGCTCAAAAATTGGCAAAAGAGATGAATTATCACCCCAATCCTTTTGCTATGAGTCTCCGGAAAAATACTCCCCGTACCATTGGAGTAATTGTACCTGATATTGTTACTCATTTCTTTGCGTCTATTTTAAGTGGTATAGAAGATACCGCTATAGCAAACGGCTATTTTGTTATCATCACGACTTCCCATGAGTCATACGACCATGAGAAAAGAAATATTGAGAATTTGGTCAATATGCATGTGGAAGGTATTATAGGTTGTTTATCTCAAGAAACAACAGATTATGCCCATTGGTTGAGTTTGGATGATATGAATATGCCGCTTGTTCTATTTGATCGTGTTTGCATGCCTGACCGTTTTTCTACGGTAGTGGCTGATGGAGTATATTCTGCTCAGATGGCGACACAGCACTTGTTGGATCATGGAAGCAAACGGATTGCTTTTATCGGTGGTGCAAACCATCTGGATATAGTAAGAAAGAGAAAACATGGTTACCTTGAAGCGTTAAGGGAAAATAAGATACCTATTGAGAAAGATTTGGTTGTGTGTCGGAAAATTGATTTTGAAGAAGGGAAAATAGCTACAGAAATTTTATTATCGCTTCCGGAGCCTCCCGATGCAATTCTTGCCATGAATGATACATTGGCATTTGCCGCTATGGAAGTGATTAGAAATCATAATCTTCGTATTCCTCAGGATATAGCGCTTATTGGGTATACAGATGAGCAACATGCCAATTATGTAGTGCCTCGCCTTTCGGCCGTCTCGCATCAGACTTATAAGATGGGGGAAGCCGCATGTCAGATGTTGATTGATAAGATTAAGGGAGATAAAAAAATCAGGCAAATCATTATTCCTACTTGTTTGCAGGTGAGGGAAAGCAGTATAAAAAGGAAGGATTGAGAACCGAAATGTATTTTAAGAAGAGAATAAGGCTGAACTCTTCACAAAGAGCCAACCTTATTTCTTTATATATTGGAGTATTATTGAGTGACCAACGTAATAATGGAACGTGCCGGGATCACAACTTTTTCATGGTTTTTGATGCTTCCTACCGGTAGAAGATTCTCTCCATCTTTATCCGAAGTACGATAGATTGTCCAGTTTTTTATAATTCCGTTACGCTGATAGAAAGTAAACTCTTTATCTTCCGCTGCATAATTAATCATAACGAAAACCTCCTTTCCGTCTGTATTTTGGTATGCTGAACACATTAGTCCGGTTACATCCGTATCGCCTTCAGGAATGATTTTCCCTTGGTTGTCTTTGGCTATAATTGCTTTCCGAACAGCTCCCGGGCGTATAAATCTACTGTAGTTTCCCAAAGCCCACATTAATTTGGAGTCTTTCACCTCACCATTCAGAAAAGTCGGATCACTATACTCACGGATTAATCCGTCCTTATAATCTCCACCGATAGATCGCCACCATTGCCAACTGCGAGCACCTGCATATACAATGTCATGATGAATGATCCGTGCTACATATAATGCTGTCTTCATGGTGAAGTCATATCCTCCGCCTCCGCCGATTTCTTCGTCATTGCCCATGATACAGGTTTCTGTCTGCCAGAAATCCACCTTATACTTGTCTAAAGTATCTTTTAATTGACAACGGATATCATGTAAATTATTCAGAGGAGTATTAGTCCAATAACTATGCCCTACCATCAGCTGGGGAACATTGGGAGTATCACCCAGATAGGTGGCTGTACTGTCCGGATTAAAGAAAGACTGGATTTGATACCCCCGTTCCCAATTAGTCATGTGAGTATCGAACATACAACGATAGTCAGAGGACTCATTGACTAGAATCTGTGTGTCAATTTGGTTATTTACGAACTCTTTACTGATGAGGCGTATGGCACGGGCTATTTCGCGGTTGGTAGCCGGTGTACCTTCTTGTTTGGGGCCAATCCAGTTCCAATGCCCATCGGGTTCATTGAATGGACAGAGGTAATTGAACTTGATTCCATCGTGTTTCTCCACCCCTTTTATGACATTGGCAAGAAAACGGGCAAAATTCTTATAATGCTCTTCCTTTAAGTTTAAGGTTCCTCCACGGCCTGTGTTGGTGGCAAGACCGTTTTGTGTGAAATATACGGGAGGTGAATTAAGAAATGCCAAAAATTTGTTTACACCCCGTTCTTTTGCCAGACGCAGGAAGTTGCGCTGCCCTTGTTGTTTATTCCAATTATAGTTACCATCTGCCTGAAGGAAACATTCGGCACGCATCCAGGGAGAGGCTATCTGGCTGGCTTCTCCTTGTTCCGCACTTCCGGCTCCTACATTGAAACGCCATAAAGACAGACCGATTCCTTTAGGTTGTCCGTTTTCATGGTTTTCCGTACTGAACAGCCAGTCGGCTACTTGGTTTTGTTTTTCTTGCGGCCATAAGCCGATAAATTGCATGCTCCAACAGTCTGATGCTCCGAAATAGTCCATGGTTTGACAGGGTTGGTCTGTTTCTATTTCAAAGTGAATGGCAGGATGTTGAGC
>OHLK01000278.1_pt1 | contig 12730 bp, 4 predicted proteins | sample 1569041 | NCBI WGS metagenome assembly OHLK01 (sample SAMEA3879573, study PRJEB24766) | human gut metagenome | biome: human-associated habitat; feature: feces | place: USA | collected 1985/1987 | reverse complement strand
TTGCTGCCCACGCTGCCAATGTCTCAGACAAAGGCTTGTTGGTTGATGCAAATTTTTCGCGAGCCTGCTCCTGGCTGTCCTCGTTGAACCAAGCGCCTGCGTCGAGCATCAAAAGCTCTGCATAGTAATAGTTACGTGGATAGTAGCTGTAATAGTTGCCAAGGTCGTTGTTGTACTGTGTGTTGATGTCTTCTTCTGAGAAGTTACATGGTGTACCGTCTTCGTAAGTAAGCGAACGATAGAATGCCTTACGGATGTTAGGCACTTGGTCGCTGAATACGGTCTGGATGTTGGTTGTGCGTTTCAAGTTGTCATCGTGGAGTGACAATACGACACCGTCTTTTGTTGCCTGAAGGTCTGACTCCAAGTAGTCGGCACCCATATCGCGTGCCCAACGCCAAGAAGCCTCTGTTTCTTCCGGTGTCCAGTATGTACTACCGCGGTGTGCGATAACTGCGTACAAAGGTACATAGTCACGTACTTTTGCGAGGTCGTCGTTCAAAACTTGAACCTCAAATTTCTTTGCCTGCTGATTGAAGTCAACGAATTGCTGTTCATCAGAGCAAGATGTAATGGCTGTTGCGGCAACAAGACCCAACATACCAAGTTTTACAATCTGTTTGTTCATAAGTAATTAAAAATTATAGATGAAAGAATTTCAATAATTTGTCTGCTCCGCACCAGTTTCAATAACCGTGGTGCAAAGTGATATTTTTTATCAAGAGATTTAAAAGTGCCGCCCAGTTTTAGTTTTATTTGCCGGACGGCACTTATTTTCCTAATTGTTATTTATTAGCGTTTTTCTGCTCTACAAGATATTGTTCCTGCTTGTAAGTGAATGCCATGAATACGATTGAGAGTACGCATGCTCCGATAAGGAGGATGAATGTCCATTCCCAACCTGCACCTTCAGCAACATAACCGATAACGATGTTTGCCAAAACTGCTGTACCGAGCACGTAGCCCATGAAGCCAGTCAGTCCGGCAGCGGTTCCTGCCACGTTCTTCGGAGCGAGGTCGAGAGCCTGGACACCGATGAGCATCACAGGACCATAGATGAAGAATCCGATACCGATCAGGCAACCAATGACGACATTGATATTGGTGAAGTTCTGCCAGTAGATGACGATCAAGACTGCCACGACGATCATGAAGAGGATGGTCGGCAAGGCACGACGACCGTGGAACACCTTATCGGACAACCAACCACAGATGATCGTACCAGGGATGGCAGCCATCTCGTAGGCGAAGTAGGCCCAGCCGGCCTCCTTGATATCGATGCCCTGCTCGGTGAGGATGGTAGGTGCCCAGTCGAGGCAACCGTAGCGCACCATATAGACGAAGGCATTGGCAAAGGCGATGTACCACAAGAACTTGTTGGTCAGCACCGTACGGAAAATCTGACCCGTAGAGAGCACCTCCTCAGACTTCTCATCGTAGGTGTCGGCATAATCGTTGCGCCACTTCTCAATAGAGGAAAGACCGCAAGACTGAGGCGTATCGCGGATCATGCTGTAGGCAATGATAGCGATCAGGATAGCAACAGCAGCGGGGAAGAGGTAAGTACCAATCAAGAAGTAGGACTTCTCGTCAGCACCGTAGAACCATGATCCGAACCAAGCGGCTCCATAGACGGCCATCGGGCCTACAAGAGCACCACCGACGTTGTGGGCGCAGTTCCAGAATGACATCCAGGTACCACGCTCCTTGATGGAGAACCAGTGGGTCATCACGCGGCCACACGGAGGCCAACCCATACCGTTGAACCAACCGACAAGGAAGTTCAAGACGGCCATCAGGGTGATTGCCAAGCCCTTGTTGTCAGCACCAATCCACTGCACCGGGACGATCATGAACATCATCGAGATGGCAGCGAGGATTAGACCCAGCGGCAGGAAGCGCTGTGCATTGCTGCGGTCGGAGATACTGGCCATGACAAACTTGGAGAAGCCATAGGCGATGGCGTTCATGGAGAGCACCACGCCCAGCTCGCCCTTCTCGAAGCCAAACGGCGCGAGCATCGGGATTGCCATGGAGAAGTTCTTGCGGACAATATAGAATCCCGCGTAACCAATAAAGATACCGATGAAGACCTTCCAACGCAAGCGGCGGTATCGCTCATCTGCCTCGGAGCCTGTCTGCTCAGGCTTGAAAGCAGGAGGAGCTAAAAAATTCCACATAATAAATTTTATTTAAACATTAGTTATTCCGAATCTCAAAGGATCGTTGTATTCCTTAAAAAGCAACTTTTGCGCAAGCAAAAAGGGTAAATCGTTTTACGCTTCAAAACCCAACGCCATGCTTTACGTTTGCAAAAGTACAATAAGGCGGCGAAACAAACAAATGTATTAACATGTTTTAAGGATATAAATCAAGAGCAGTAGCTTTTCAATACATTCCAAACAACCAAAAAGGCCATTTTCTGTATATTTCATGCATGTTTTTCGCTTCGAAAGCTAATGAAACTAATTTTATTTAAACGCAACATCTTGTCAACTTCACGAATTTGCCACTTCTCAAGCATTCAAAGGAAGAAACATGCACGGTATATAAAAGAGTGTGCACTTTATATGAATGAGAGCATGCACAGTAGACAAAGGAGTGTGCATGGTATAAAGGAAGGGAGCGAGAGCACAATATGAAGAAAGGACAAGAAAACACAACAAAGAACGGGCGGGCGCCCGAGAGAGTACCCGCCAGTTCTTATAGGATGACCTTGCGTCTTGGCTACGCCTTAGCCGAGCGCGTCGTTTTTGATCTTGTTATAGTCGGCAAAGGCTTTGTCGAAGGCTTCAAACTGCGCTTGCGACTTCTTGCCGAGGGTACCACGAAGTCCGCGATAGTAGCGCACCACCTTGGCTCTAAGCTCACGACGGTCAGCGTCGGTAGCACCAGTCTGATAGGGAGCATAGATTTTGTCCAAGTCCTTATACATCTGGGGTACGAGTGTGGCAAGGAACTCCAGTTCGCCAGTGTAGTCCCCGGGCGAGACGGTCGTGGCTGTGTCTTGCGCCGTCGTGTCCTGCGGGGCCACCGTGGCCGTGGTATCATGGGGCACGGCTACTTGCTGCGTGTCGTCCTGTGACAGAAGGTTGACATCATTAATAAAGTAGAGGACGATTCCAACCACTACAGCCAAGGCCAACAAGACGGCAAAGGCACGGAGCGCCCCCTTGCCTACCTTGGGCACGCCGACCTTCACACCGCCCGAGGGACGGCTACTGCGACGGTGATTCAGAGCGTCAGCAAAATCGGCCATGGTCTCATAGCGCGCACTGCTATTATAGTTGCAGCAGCAACTCACCACGTCGTAGAACTCACCACCGAGGCGCAAGTCCTTCATCAGCATACCGAGGGCATACATGTCAGCACGTGCCGTGACAGCCACCGTGCCGTCCTTGATCTCGGGGGCCTGATAGCGGATGACCTGTGCCGCGTCGTCCTGATTGCCGGCATAGGTTTGGCGGAAGTTGAGCAAGCGGACCTGGTTGCTCTTCTTGGTGACAAATACCACTGCTGGAGAGAGGTCGCCATGAACCCCCTTGCGCTCATGGATATAGCCGAGGGCAGAAGCCAACTGCTCGAGCACGGCCTTCTTGGATTCAAGGGATGGATTCTCAGCAGTGAAGGCTGACAGGGGACGGGCGTCTTCCCAATCGACGACTAGGCAGCGTCCCAGGCCGTCCACATCCCGCATCTCTACATAGCGAAGCAAGTAGGGATGTTCCTCGTCGTGATGTGCGTCAAACTGGCGCTGAAGCCCCTTTTCATAAAGTGGCTTCCCTTGATATTGTTTTTTGATGGAGATCAGCAACTCCGGCTTTGCGCCGCCATCGCTCAACGTGAAGCGATAGACACCATAAGTTTTCAAATCCTGCATAATTATTTGCCGTTCTTGACCGTTGGTACTACGTGATGGAAGTCCAAGTGAGCATTCCACCATGATTAAAGTGCAAAAATAGGAATTTTATTCGGTATTGCCAAAGGATTGGCCTTCTTTTTTACTCCCCTCTGCCTGCGTCTTCTCCCAGGCTTCCCATTCTGCCTGAGCCTGCTGCCAGTCGGTAACCTCTCCCGAGGCGACTGCTTCGGCCTGGCGCGCAGCCTCGTCGCGGGCTCTGTCGCGGGCGCGCTTGGCCTTCATCTGGGCAATGGTAGCCTCATCAAGAATCACGATCGCACCACGACGGATGGCCTCCTGTAGCTCGTCGGGACCGAAGGCCTTACCCTGCACGTTGAAGTCAGATATATTAAACTCGTAATCGACGCGCAGCTCGTGGCGAATCTCCTTCTGCCGTCCCCGCTTGCTGGCGTTCTTCAACTTGAGCAAGCGGGCTATCTCTGTAATCTCTTGTTGTGAAAATTTATTTCTTCCCATGTTGTTCTTGTCTCTGTCTGCCCACGTCGGGCGTTCTGGCTCTTTGCTATCGTTACCTCGGCATGACCTCAACACTACCCTATTATCTCGACACAACCTCGCTATTGCCTCGCTTACGCCCAGACTTTAACAAGCTATAAACCTGCCATTACCTCGTGAGACTCAACTTAACATTGAAGCCGAAGTCGTGGGTCGTGGTCGGATAACTGCTCGAAGAAAGGAGCGGCGTATTGGTCTGCATGTCGTAGTAGAAACTCATCGTGACCAAACGCGAGAGGGTGTAGTCAGCGGAGAACGAGAGTTTGAACGCCGAGTTGCCACTCGAAGCCGAGGAAGTCATCGTGGCGATGTCGCGCGTGATGGCTGCCTGCTTGCGGAACGAGAGGTCGAGGCGCAGATTCAAGTCGCGGTTCACACCACCACGAGCAACCTGACCGCGGTTGTTCTGACTGTTTTGACTTCCCTGTTGTTGGCCGTCGCCCTGCTTCTTGGACTTCAGCTTTCTGCGGCCGCGTGGACCGAAGAGGTCGAAGTTGTTGATCTTATAGCCGAATCCGAGGACCCAGTCCTTACTGATGGCCTCATTGACCTGGACAGAAGTCATCGAGAGCGAGAGCTGACGTGTCTGGTTGTACTTGATCTCGGCCGTCAGGTTGTTGAGCGTCGTCACCGACAGACCGAGCAGCGGCGAGAACGACTCATTGATGCTCACCATCGAGACGTTGAACATCGAACTCGGTATGGGGCTTCCCGTTGCGGCATCCTGGACGAAACCGAGGTCGCCGTTGAGGGCCAGCCAGGTGCTATAGCTCTGGTAGGCGCCGACACTATAGATGCTCTTATAGCTATGGTTGATGTTGACACTCTTGAAGAGGTCGCGGAACCACGGCAACTGTGAGAGACCGCTGTAGCGCACGGTCCAGTTGGGCAACAGCGAAGCCAACGTGGGGAAGATGTTCAGGCCCACGCTTCCCATGCCCGTATAGGCGTTGAGGAAGGCAGGGATCATCACGTCGCCACTATACTTGTCAACAGCACCCTTGGCAGGATCAAACTTGCCTCCGCCCAGGGCGGCAGGATACTGTTGGCCCACATACTGCGCCTCCACCCGGTCACGGTAGCCATCGAGGGAGCGGACAAACTTCTCGAAGGTCGCACTATGGTAGCCGTTGGCCGCATCGCCCATACCCTCGAAGGCCGAACCGAGCGAGAGCGTAAACGATCCACTCTGTGTGGTCGGGTTGCCCTGGTACATATATTGTATGCTCTTCGCCGTGGTCTGCGTGCGAGAGGCGTTGAGGTCGATCTTGAGGTTGTTGACAGGCTCCAGCGTCATGCGCAACTGCAGGTCCTGAGTGTGGTTGGTCGTTGCGGGCGTGGCCACACTATCGTTGGAGAGCAACCAGCCTCGCTCGCGCGCGCGATCTATATAACTGTCTCCCGTCATACCAAAGGCGAAGTCGAGGCCTGGAGCGAGGGCATCGCCACTACGCTGACCGAAGGCCTTGCCTATGACGGGCATGAAGCCGGGCAGCATCATCGCATACTGGTCGCGATAGGAGATACTGAAGGATCGTGCCGTCATCAGCACACGGGCCACACACTGGGCCGTCTTATACCAGCGCTTATCGTCGAGCGGTTCCTTGGGCGTGACGGTGAGTTTCATGCGGATGGTGGAGTCGGTCTTGTTGAAGATCTTGATCTTGTTGTCGTCCACCTTCTTCCAGCGCACGTCAATGGTTTTACCGTCGGCATCCTTGGCCGTGACGACGAGTCGGCGCGTCTTCTTGCCATGATTGATGACCATCGTGGTGTCGGCCTTGATCGTCACCTCGCGTTCGAAGCTACGGCGATTCTTGGGCAGTTCCTTTTTCTTGTTGCCAGCCTTGTCGTCCTTGTCGTCCGCCTTGTCCTTATCCTTATCGTTCTTTGGCTTCTGTGGCGGATTGGGCGTGCGCTGATCGCGGCCCGAGGCGTTGGGGCGACGGCGGTTGTTGCGTTTCGACTGCTTAAATCGCTCGTTGGTCTTCTTCAGGAACGGGAACTGGTTATAGAGCTTCTCCAGGTTGAACGTACCATTGAGGTTGATCGTGCGGCTCATCGAGATGGTGTTGCCGAGCGACGTGCCATCCTCCAGGTCCGATCCTCTCACCCACGAGTAGGTAGAGGCGTAGCTGGCATCGGCATTGACCCAGTCGAAGATGGGTATCAGGTTGAGCGGCAACTGGTAGGAGGCGTTGAAGGACTGGTTGAAATCCAGCGGGCGTCCCCAGTGGCGGATGCTCTGCTTCACGGAGTCTTTCCAAGCCTGATACTGGTCGGGATAGAGATCCTTGTTGACCGGTGTGTAGGGCTCCTCGATCTCCGCGTGGGTCGCACTCTGGAAGTTCATGTGCAGATTCTTCGTCAGATCCCAGCGGATGGTGAAGTCGCGGTTCCACAAGAACTGCTGACTGAAGGTCAGCGGCAACATGGCGTTCTCCGTCGATTCCATGTCGCGCTCCTGCAGTTCATAGTAGGATCGCGTCATCTCCGTGTTGAAGCCGATGTTCTGCGGCAGCCAGTTGAGACCGAAGCGCTTGAAGATCTCCAGCCACTTCGATCGGTTCTTGATCTTCTTGAACGGTTCCCACGACTTATAGACCGGCGTCCAACTATAGGAGAGTGCGCCGCGCCAGTTGTCCTCGTTCTCATAGACCGTAGTCTCGCCGCTGGCGTGGGTGTGGCTATGGCTATAGGAGAAGGAGAAGTTGGCCGGGTCGTAGGGCATGGGGTGACGCTTGTTCTGTATGCCAACGCGCACATTAGAAAGCGAGAAGTTGGTCGTCGTCTGCTTCGTGACGGCGATCGACTCAATACTGTCTCGCTCACTGCGGCTTCCCGCTGCGTCGAGTGCATCCTGCAGTTCCATATCCGTATCGAGCGGATTGTACTTCGGGCGACTTTGAGTGCGCTGCACACTATAGTAGATCGGTGCAGAGACCCGCGCCTTATCGGGGAAGAACTTACCCAAATCGAAGTTGGTCGTGAGGGTGTAGTCGCTCGTTGTCTCCTGCTGGCGCTCGTTGACGCCCTGCTCGATGCCACCGAAGCCATCGGTGATGTAGCTGCCGTTGAGGTCGATGGTACCAAAGTCGGAGAGCTGAATGTTGAGTTTTCCGCGTGCGGCCCAACCTCCCTCGTTGTTATACTCCAGCAGGCGGAGCTCGTTGACCCACACCTCACCGCTCTTCTCCTCACCACTGAGGTTGCGTACACCGATGATCATCGTCTTCACCTCGCCGAGCGTCGGATTGCCGACGATGGTGATCTTGTTGGCTGGCTTGTCGGCATCGTAGGTCACGAAGGGCATGCTGAAGCTGGCCGTACCTGCGGCCTTGGCCTCGTTGCGTGCCTTCTTCACGGCCGTAAAGACCTTGAGCGGCACGTCGAGCATGTTTTCCTCGGGCCATACGGCCACACATCCCTCACGCGAATAGCCATTGTAGCGACCAGGGGCGGTAAGCGTCAGCGGAATCTCATACTCGTAGTAGTTGTTCTTATAATCGGAACCGAAGCGGACAAAGACTGCCAGCTGACTGTTCTGCAGTCCAGTCGTGTTCGGGTCGAAGGCATTGGCGTGGGTGAACATCTGGATGCGCTTGTACTGGCGGAGATCGAGGGTGGTGTTCTTATAGACCGCCTTCGACTCGCCCGTGCCCAGACGGTTGACCGTCATAGCCAGAGCCTGCTCGTTGCTCTGCACGAGCTGCGGCTGCGTTGGATCCTGCTCGCGCGAGATGCCCGGCGGGAGAACATAGTTGACAGGCACCTTGTCCGAGTTTTCCTCGATGCTCACAGCGCTGACAGACATCGTGCCCGAGGTCGTTGCCGAGTTGGTGAGGTTCTGATTGTACTGCCTCCAGTCGCCACGCACCAGGTCGAGGGATCCGAAGCGGAGCACAATAGGCTTCTCGAAGCCCGTGAGGAACATGCGCATGAAGCGGATGGAGGTGAAGTCGCTGATGCCACCGACACGGCGCTCAAACTCTCTGAGGGGGATGCGGAACTGATACCACGTCGCCTTGCCCGTACCTCCCTTGCGCAGGGAGGGCGTCGTCTCGCGCTTATCGACAATGAAGTTTTGGCCTACGACCAAATCCTGGGGACGGATCGAGAGGTGGTACTGGTAGTACTTCTCATACTCGTTGAGCGTGTAGTCCTGGTTGATATCCTCCACATCCGGGGTCGTTTTGTAGGACGTGTCGTAGTTCTCCGGCTGATTGTCGGAGTCGGGAGAGTTGCCCTGCGGCATGTTGATGCGCTTGTAGCGCTCCAAGATAGACTTCTGCTCGCGGTCGTAGTCGGATCCGCGGAAGTAGTGGTAGTTATCATTGGCTGGGTCGGCCCAGATGGAGTCGAAGACGGCCTGGTTGACCTTGCCACGGATTTCCGTCAGGAAATCCTGGTAGGACTCAAACTCGCGCTCCTGATCGTCGGTGAGGCCGTTGAAGCCCACGTCCTGCAGGGCGCGGCTGCCCTTGGTGGTGGCAAAGGCATAGGTGACGGTGGGCTGCGTCGGGATGCGGCCCCACTGTGTGGTGGTCCAGGACTCGCTGCCATCGACGGGCATTCCGCTCTCATAGAACTTCTTGCCGTCGCGGAGGATATCCTCGCTCACCTCGCCGAGGTCTATATAGAAGTCGCCACCGTAGAGATGAGCATCTTCGCGCTCGTTGCTGTAGATGAAGGGGTCGAGCATCCAAAACTCGATATACTCGATATTGGCGGCCTCGAAGTCGCTCGTGTCCAGTTTGCGCATCATGCCGCCCCACTTCGTCTTGGGCTGGTTGAGGCGTCCGTTGAGGGTGAGGTCGGGATTGAAGTTGTACGGACCACGCTCGTCGGGATAGTAGGCGAGGTTGAGGACAGTAAGCATCGACGACTGGCCGCTATAGTTGTTCTGGTCGCGCTTAGGGAAGAGCTCGCGGGTATAGACCTCGCGCACATAGTAGTTGGAGAGCTGCTCCAGGTCGCTGCGGATATGGCCTGGCGTGAGCGACGAGCTGCGTCGTGTGAAGAGCGGGTCGATATTGTACCATGCGAGCAGCGAGCGATTGTAGCCGCTCTTGAGCGTTGTCTTGTCGCTCGCCTCGGGGAAGATGCTCGGTACGGAGGAGATGATCCAGGAGGTAGGCTGCGAGACGTCGATGGTACTCTTCGTATTCTCGAAGTCGTCGAGGTAGGAGGCGTTGTCCTGCGTGCCACTGGCCTTGCCGGCGATGAGCTGTGCAAACTCGGCCGATAAAGAGATCTGCGAAGGCTGCGTGAGGTGGAGGAAGGGGATCTTGTCGAGCATGTTGGTAAGCCACTGGCTCTCCTTCTTCCAGTTGAGGTTGAGACCCCAGATGGTATTGTTGAGTGGCTCCGATCCCATACTGACCTTGGTGGTCAGGGCCTGCTCGCTCAGATGCATGAAGGTACCACCCAACTGGAAGTTCTTCGAGAAGTCATACTCCCAGTTGAGTCCCACCATCGTCTTACGTTCCTGACCATAGTCGCTCTGGCTTTCGAGCGAGACGTTGATATTGGTGCCCGCGTCGATGATGTTCTGGTTGAGGATGGTCACCTCACCCGAGTTGTAGTCCGCCAGCCGTCACCACCACCGATCCCTGCGGCACGTTGTAGGCGCCCAGCGAGATGACGTTGGCAGAGGATCCACTATACTGTCCGACGAGCATGTACTTGTCCTTCTCGGCGATCTGCTTGGCCACGGTCTTCGTGGAGTCATAGAGTTCGGTGAAGGCATACTTGTCCGCGCTCGCTGCCGCCACGCCGTGCTGCTCGAGATAGTTCTTCATGTAGGATCCGAAGGGTTCGGCGACGGGGAAGAAGACGCGTCCATTGCTCACCGTGTAGCCCTCCACAAAGTCGAAGTAGCCGTTGGAGTTGGCCTTGTTGTTGTTGTCGAGGCGGTCAGCACCGAGAAGCTTGATGATCGGCGTACCCTTCACCTGAGCCTCGGGGATGTAGGAGATATAGACGCCCGTGGTGTCGCTCTGGTACTTCACGTCGAGGCGGAACTTCTCCTTCTGCACCGTCGAGGCGAGGTAATAGACGTTCTTCATCATCAGACGCCAGTTGCCCTGCGCGGGGTTGTTGCTCGTGTTCTTCAGGGCCTTGACAAAGAGGGCCTCGCCGACGTTGGTGCGGTCGCTGGAGAACTCACCCACCTGGTAGGTCACGCCACCGTAGGTATATTCATAGGCGACAGCCAGCACTTGGTCGGCCTGCAGTCCGGCGCGCAGCGACACATAACCCAGCGACGTATTGACCGTATATTCCGAACTGGACAAGAGGCGCGCACTCGAGAGTTTTTCAAAGTCGGTACCACCGACGAGTCCCATGCCCTCCAGCGCGCTGGAGGCTTGGTCGATGTCGCGGGCCTCAGGATGGCCCTGTGCGATGGTCTGATACTCGCCGTTGGCTTGGTTGGAAGGCACAGCGCCCGAGCCTGGTCCCCAGAGGTCGGGACGGCTCACGCCGTTGTTCTCGCCCAGGTCGGTGAGGGCGACAATATTGCGGGTATTGGAGGTGGTTCCTGTCTTGTTAGTTACCCAGATTTCCACGCGGTTGATCTTCACGCCCGTGGCAAGGTTGGGGAGCGTGCGCATGCCCGCGTCGTAGTGGGCAAGGAAATAGTTGGAGAGGAAGAAGTGGCGGTTCTCCTCGTAGTCAGCGACATCGATCTCAAACGGGGTGAGCTGCTTGCCGCCCTTGGAAGAGACGCTCTTGTTGGACGACTTCTTCTGCGAGAACACCGTCTGGAGCTTCAGGCGGCCAAACTGGAAGTCAGTGCGGATACCGAAGAGGCTGCTTGCGCCTTGTACAAGGGAATTGTTGGAGGGGAAGGAGATATTGCCAGCCTCAACGAGACGCACCATCTCGTCCTCCTTGCCGTCATACTTGAGTTTGAGGTTCTGCGAGTCAAAGTCGAAGGTGGCGTCGGTGTTGTAGTTGAGGTTCATGTTGACCTTGTCGCCGACCTTGCCATTGACGTTGAGGTTAATCTTTTCGTCGAAGTCCATCGTCGTGGTCTTGCGGTTGCGGATGGGGAGCGACGGGTTGTCGATGTTCTTCAGCGTCGCGCCAAACTTCAGTTCGGCGGTACCCTGTGTCTTGATACGTACGCCGCCAGGGCCGAAGATTTTCTCTGCTGGTCCGAGGTCGAAGTGCATGTTGGTGAAGTCAAACTTCTCCTTGCCCTGCTGCTGGAGAATCTCCTTGTTCTTCTCGCGATAGAAGTCGGCCCAGCTCTGTCGCTCGCTCCACACCCTGTACTCGTCTGGAGTCATCATGATCGGCGTACCGACGTAGGTGCCACCGATCTTGTAGCCGACGACATAGCGGTCGATGGAGTCGTTGTACTCCACCGTCTGCTGCATATTCTCCGGCCTTTGCAGGTCGGTGGTGCCTTGCTGCAGGTCGTCGAAGGTGATGGGGGTGGTACGCTGTATCTTCCAGCGCGGATGGAGCAGCGAGTCGGGGATTTCCTCTTCGTCGATGATCACCTCGGGCAGGTCAGGCTTCTTCGTCTTCGTGGTGTCGGCGGGAAGGAGCGACGACCAGGCTGGTGCGCCGACGACAGCCGACGACAGCAGCAACCTGCCTGCGATGGCCGCCAGGCTCACCGCAAATAAGACACTCATTATGATGGCAGACCTTTTCCTCATATTGATCGGTACCCCGCTGCTGCCTTCTTCAAATTCAAAGTGGGAAGGCTCTGCGGGCTTGTCAGATGTCTATCTTGCTTGGAAAAATTGGGTATGTTCCTGATTTTCTTTTAATTCTCTTTCTCTTCTGCGCCCAAGGACGCTTGCCAGACTCTATTTGATGAGCTTCAGCGCCTGCTTGACGACTTGTTCCACGGGCAACGTTGGCTGCTCAGTAAGAATCGACTGGACGACCTTGGCCGACGGTGCGGGAGAGAACCCGAGCATCGTCAACGCGCTGACAGCCTCATCTCGGACGGTAGTATCAACCGCAGGAGTACCTGGCTTGGAGACGGCATGGAGCTCGTCGGCTATGCCGCTGGCCACTATTTTGTCCTTCAGATCGACGATGATGCGCTGCGCCGTCCGCACACCAATGCCTTTCACGCTTTTCAGCATCCGCTCGTCGCCACCGGCGATGATGTTGCAGAGTTCCTTCGGCGTGATCGAAGAGAGGATCATCCGCGCCGTATTGGCTCCCACACCCGAGACGGTGATGAGCAGGCGATAAAGGGCGCGCTCCTGTACCGTGGCAAAGCCGTAGAGGGTGTAGCTGTCGTCGCGGCCTCCCGTGACGATTGCCTCGTGGACGTAGAGTTTC
>OHLK01000275.1_pt1 | contig 12887 bp, 10 predicted proteins | sample 1569041 | NCBI WGS metagenome assembly OHLK01 (sample SAMEA3879573, study PRJEB24766) | human gut metagenome | biome: human-associated habitat; feature: feces | place: USA | collected 1985/1987 | reverse complement strand
ATGCGCAGGACCTTGTCGATGAAGTCGATAATATCGGCTCGCACCATCGACACCTCGTCAATGATTATCAGCTCCACCTCGCGCAGGAGCTTGATCTTTTCGCCATTATAGCGCAGCGTCTTGCGGATATTGCGTGCCGTATAACGGGTGTCGGTAGGCAACAACGGATGGAAGGGGAGTTTGAAGAAGGAATGGAGCGTAGCGCCTCCAGCATTGATGGCAGCAATGCCCGTCGGCGCAAGGACGACATGCTTCTTCTTGGTCGTAGCAGCAATATAGCGGAGGAAGGTAGATTTGCCTGTCCCCGCCTTGCCCGTCAGGAAGAGAGAGTGATGCGTGAACTGGACAATCTGGAGTGCCTGTTGCAACTCCTGATTGTCCAGATCCACTTTTTCTATAGTCGGTCCAGCCATGTCCTTTCGTTACCGATATTATAGCTGTTCGGCACGAGGACGCTGAGCCGGGGCGATACGCTGATGGCCTTCCGTCGATCCCGTCTTTCCTGACGACTGACTTGACTTGCCGGAAGAGGCGTTCGACTTGTTGGCAGAGGAGCCACTGGTCTCTGTCTTCGACTTGTGGTCGCCTTCGCCATGTCGAGGTTCCCCTGAGGCACCAGCCTCCTGCGGCATAGGCTCTCCATTCTCGTCCAGCATCTCTTCCTCCACATCTTCCTGGTGGTGGCGACGATTGCGATAATAGAGGTCGAGCGTATCGTTTTTGGCAGTCGAGACTACCGAAGTGACACATTGATAGGTCGAGGCCTCGATCTCGTCAGGGTCGGGAGCTGGCCACTTGCCCTTGTATTTCTCGTGATAGCGTGCGTCGGCATGAAGCATCTTGATAAACTCGCCACAGACGGGGAGTGCAGTCTTGGAACCCTGACCGAGAGCTCCCGTTCGGAAATGGATACTCCGATACTCGCCACCTACCCAGCATCCGACAACAAGTTTGGGGCTGACCGCCATAAACCAAGCGTCGGCGTGATTGTTGGACGTGCCGGTCTTGCCACCCCAATCCGTATCGCCGTTAGGCTGGATGTAGTGGTTGAGGCTCATACTCGTGCCACGCGGCTCCATGCGTCCGCCTTTGAGCAACTCCTGCATGAAGAAAGCTGACCGGTAGGGAATGGCTTGCTTCTGATCGTCGGGACCATGGTAGATTTCATTGCCGTCCTTATCTACAATCCGCGTCACCAATACGGGCGAGTGGTGTTTGCCGTCATTGGCCACGGTGCAATAACTATCAGTCAAATCCAAGAGATTGACATCGCTCGAGCCCAAGGCCAACGACGGCTCGTCGGCAAGCGGACTGGTGATACCCATGTCTTGGGCCGTACGGATGATATTGGGTATTCCCATCTCCTGACCGAGCTTGACGGCAATGGAGTTGATACTCTGGGCAAAGGCGCGCTTGAGCGTGACGCTATCGCCCGAGAAACGTCCATTGGCGTTGGTAGGCCGCCAGGTATTGTACTCGCCAGTCTTCTTGTCAAGCACCTCCATCTGAATATACTCGTCTCGGCGCTTGTCACAGGGAGTAACTCCCTGATTCATTGCCTCGGTATAGACAAAGAGTTTGAAGGTGGATCCTGGCTGACGCTCTGTCGTCACCTTGTCATACTTCCACGACTCAAAATCAATATCACCCACCCAAGCACGTACCGCTCCTGTCTGCGGCTCCATGGCTACCAGTCCGGTATGCATGAAACTCACCATATAGCGGATGGAGTCAAGCGTGGACATTTCCTTCTCTATCGAGCCTCGTTCGTAGTCGAAAAGTCTGACCATGTGCGGCTTGTTGAGATAGTGGAGCACACTGTCGGGGTTGTTGGGGAAGCGCTGCTGAAGGGCGCGATAGACGGGAAGGCGCTGGGCTATCTCCTCGATAAAGCCAGGCAACTCCTTGCCGGTCTCGTCACACCAAGGATTCATACCATTCCATCCTTTCGCATCACGATGGATGTACCAATGGCGGTCGAAGTTGCGCTGGATCTGCTCCATCTGTTTCTTGACGGCCTGCTCGGCATACTCCTGCATCTGCAGGTCGATGGTGGTATAAATCTTCAGACCCGCACTATACAGGTCATAGCCATTCTCCTTCAACCACGGGTCAAGGTATTTGGAGACGGCCTCACGGAAATACAATGCCTTGCCACCATAGTATTCCTCCACATGAAGTTCGGCACCAAGCTCGCGTTTGGAGTAGCGCTCGTAGTCAGACTGCGACATGTCGCCATGCGTCACCATATTGTAGAGCACGGTATTGCGACGCGCCATGGAATTTTTGGGGTGCGAGATAGGATTGTAGGAAGTCGTGGCCTTGAGCATTCCCACGAGGGTGGCACACTGGTCGGGAGTCAGTTGACTGGGTTTGCAGTCGTAATAGGTCTTGGCCGCCGTCATGATACCAAAGGAGTTGTTGCCAAAATCTACCGTGTTGGCATACATCGTGAGAATCTGCTCCTTGGAATAGACAAACTCCAGTTTGGTGGCGACAATCCACTCCTTGCTCTTCATGATGAGCATGCGCACACCCGGCACCTTTCCCAAGAGTCCTGTAGAACTCTGGGATCGGGTACTGAACATATTCTTTGCCAGCTGTTGCGTAATGGTGGAGGCACCACGGGCTCCGCTATGAAGCAGAGCGTCCTTCACAGCGCCACCCAATCCCAGGAAATCGACGCCATGATGGCTATAGAAACGCTCGTCCTCGGTATCGACCAAAGCCTTCCAGAATACTGGATTGACCTGCTCATACTGTACAGGGGTGCGGTTCTCCTTGAAATACTTACCGATAAGTTTGCCGTCCGAGCTGTAGATTTCGGACGCGGCAAAGGTGGGCGGTTCCTGTATCTCCATGAAACCGGGGCTCTTGCCAAAGAGCCAAAGGAAATTGACATCGACCATGCCGAGATAGAGGAAGAAGGCAACGATAGTCGATACGATGCCTACCGCCGTCTTGGTGTACCATGGACGGCCCTTATAAAGGTGTGCGTACCAAGGGAAGAAGCCCTTGATGGCTCGCCAAGTGTTTCGTAAAAACTTCATGTTTTTAACTTCTAATTAAGAACTATGGTCGAGGGATGTCAAGGCGGTCTGGAGGGCTTTCTTTCCTGCTTCGATCCGCTCGTCGATATAAGCGATGATCGGCCCCACCTCGGCGGGATCAAACCAACGCATCTCCTCGTCGCGCTTATACCATGTCAGCTGCTTGCGGGCATAGCGTCGCGTGTTGCTTTGTATTCTGTCGATGGTCTGCTCCATCGTCACCAGGCCGTCCAGATAGTCGAACATCTCCTTGTAGCCCACGGTGTTGAGCGCATTGAGATGGCGATAAGGAATCATCCGCAACGCCTCTTCGGAGAAACCGTCGGCAAGCATCTGTTCCGTCCGCTGGTTGATGCGCTCATAGAGCAAGGCGCGATCCACGTTGAGCCCTATCTTGACCACCCGAAAAGGGCGTGTCCTGCTTCCCTCGGAGAGGAAAGAGGAGTAAGGTCTCCCGGTCTGGATACAGATCTCTAATGCATGGACGACTCGACGCGGATTTCTTCTATCCACCTTTTCCCAATGGACGGGGTCAAGCTGGCGAAGTTCCTCCACCAAGGGTGGCAACCCTTCTGTGGCCAACCGCCGCTTGAGCAAGGACCGGATGTCATCACGGACCGTCGGAATATCGTCTATTCCCTTGCAGACGGCATCCACATAGAGCATGGAGCCTCCAGAGAGAAGCGCCACCTCCTGGCCCTGCGCCTCCATATCGGCAAGCAGACGGAGCACATCCTGCTCGTACATGCTGGCCGAATAATCGTCGGAGACCGATCGGCTACCAACGAAATAGTGACGCACACGGGCTTGCTGCTCCCTGGTGGGCGCCGCCGTGCCAATGGGAATCTCACGGTAGATCTGACGGGAATCGGCATTGATGACGGGCACCTGGTAGTGCTCGGCCACCCGCAGTGTCAGTTCTGTCTTGCCGACACCCGTAGGACCCGTGATGACGATGAGCGTAAGTGACAATCTTGCCTACTTGATGATGCCGCGCTTGGAACCCTCGATGAAGTTGAGAATATACTCTATCTCCTTCGTCACCTGGAGTTCACTGCGCACCTTCTGAATGTTCTCCGCACGCGTTCCCGTCCCATAGATGAGGCGGTAGGCGTTGTGGATAAGCTCGATCAACTCATTGGAGAAGCCATGGCGGCGCAAACCAATAATGTTGATACCCACATAGCGAATCGGGGCGCGACCAGCAATGACGTAGGGAGGGATGTCCATGGAGAAGCGACTGCCACCCTGGATCATCACATAGCCACCCACGCGGCAGAACTGATGGCAAAGTACTTCGGCAGAGATGATGGCATTGTCATCAATCTCCACCTCGCCACCCAACTTCGTGGAGTTGCCGATGATACACTTGGAACCGACCACACAGTCGTGGGCGATGTGCATGTTCTCCATCAGAAGATTGTTGCTGCCGACGATGGTCGTTCCCTTGGAGAAAGTGCCTCGCGAAATGGTGACATTCTCTCGAATCGAGTTGTTGTCGCCCAACTGGCAAGTAGACTCCTCACCATGGAACTTCAGGTCCTGCGGCTTGGTCGAGATACTCGCTCCTGGGAAGAACTCATTGCCGCTGCCAATGCGTGCGCCCTGATGGATGGTAACGCTATTGAGCAGATGGTTGTTATCGCCCAGCACCGTATCACGGTCGATGTAGCAGAACGGACCAATCACATTATTGTCTCCCAGTTTGGCCTCAGGATGAACAAAGGCCATAGCACTGATTTGATTCATAACGATATGCTTGTTTTGAGGGTCAATATTTGGTGGGCGTCTAATGCCGAAAAGTCTCCTACGGAGCTGACGGCAAGACGCCTCTACTTGTTTTTGACGATCTGGGCCGTGAACGAAGCCTCTGCCACCACACGGTCGCCTACGAACATGTAGCCCTTCATGGAACTGATGCCGTGGCGGACAGGACCGAGCAGCTCCACCCGGAAGAGGACCGTATCGCCCGGCACAACCTTCTGGCGGAATTTCACATCATCGATCTTAAGGAAATAGGTGGACCAACGCTCAGGATCCTCGATCTGGTTGAGCACCAGCAGACCACCGCATTGGCTCATGGCCTCGACCAGCAACACACCCGGCATGACTGGCTCCTGGGGGAAGTGGCCCTGGAAGAAGGGCTCGTTGGAAGTGACGTTCTTCACACCTACAATGCTATTAGCGCCCAAAGCGATAACCTTATCTACGAGCTGCATCGGGTAACGGTGAGGAAGCAACTCTCGGATGCGATTGTTGTCCATCACGGGTTCCTCGTTGGGATCATAGATGGGCGCCTGCACCTCGTGCTTGCGAATCTCCTTGCGCATGAGGCGCGCAAACTTGTTGTTGACCGTATGGCCGGGGCGGGTGGCAATGATACGTCCCTTGATGGGTTTGCCGATCAATGCCATGTCGCCGATGATGTCGAGGAGCTTGTGGCGCGTACATTCGTTGTTCCACAGGAGTGGCTTGTGCTGGATATAGCCAATGGCCTCGGCGTCGATGCGTGCCACCTTCAGCAGGTCGGCCAGCTGGTCGAGTTTTTCCTGCGGCACTTTGCTCTCATAGATGACGATAGCATTGTCCAAATCGCCACCCTTGATAAGGTTGGCCTGAAGCAAGGGCATGATGTCACGGACAAAGACGAAGGTGCGGGCAGGCGCGATTTCGTCGGAGAACTTATGAATGTCGTCCAGCGTGGCAAACTGGCTGCTGATAAACTTGGAATTGAACGAGCACATAGCCGTGATCGAGAACTCCTCGTCGGGAAGGATGGTGATGTTGGATCCGTTGTCGTCCGTGATCTCTATCTTCTTGCGAATGATATAGAAGTCCTTGGGAGCGTTTTGGTCCACCAAGCCCACCTCCTTGATTTTCTCGACATACATGACGGCACTTCCGTCCAAGATCGGGAATTCCGGGCCATTGACCTGTATGAGACAGTTATCGACACCCATGGCATAGAGCGCAGCCATACCGTGTTCTACCGTTCCTACCCTCACGCCCTTGCGCTCCAAGACCGTACCACGCTGGGTATCGGTGACGTTGTCTGCGATGGCATCGATGATCGGCTCGCCCTCCATGTCGATACGCTGTATCTTGTAACCCGTATTCTCGGGTGCAGGATTGAACGTCACGGTGAGGTTCAATCCCGTATGTAGTCCTTTTCCGTAGAGGGAAAAACTACCTTTCAAAGTCTTTTGCTTGCTTGTTTCCATTCCTTGTATGAAGGTTTCAGAATAAATAAAATGACACCCCGCGGTCTATTCTTCCGTGGTTTTCAGGCCGGCCTTAAGCGCGTCCACCTCTTTCTGCAGGGCGTTGATCTGCTTGTAGAGCTCGGGCAGGCGATGGACCACGGCCTGGGCGCGGAAGTAAGGGCGCATCTCCATGGGCGGCGTGCCGATGAGCTGTTGGCCACTCTTGATATTGCCAGGCACTCCCGACTGGGCGCCGAGCATCACCTTGTCGCCGATAGTGATATGGCCGGCTATGCCCACCTGACCACCGAACATACACCACTGGCCCACCTTGGTGCTACCAGCAATGCCGACCTGTGCCGACATCACGGTATGCTCGCCGATATCTGTGTTGTGGGCTATCTGCACGAGGTTGTCGAGCTTCACGCCCTTGCGGACATAGGTGCAGCCCATCGTGGAACGATCGACGCAGGTGTTGGCCCCGATCTCCACATTGTCCTCAATCACGACGATGCCGACCTGCGGTATCTTGTCATACTGTCCCGTCTCCTGGTTGGGTGCGAAGCCGAAACCGTCTGCGCCAATGACCGCACCCGAGTGGAGCGTGACATTGTTGCCAATCTTGCAATCGTGATAGATGCTGACCTGCGGATAGATGATGCAGTTGTCGCCCAACTTAGCATTGTCCATAATCGTCACGTTGGGGTAGATCTGGCAACCATCGCCCACGACAACTCCGTCGCCGATATAGGCGAAGGCTCCGATATAGACATCCTTGCCCACCGTGGCCTTGGGCGAGACATACGCCTGGTCGCTCACGCCCACGCGCTTCGGCTTCATGCTCTCATAGAGCTGGAGAAGCTTGGCCACACAGTCGCGGGCATTCTTGACGACAATCATCGTCGCCTGGACAGGCTTTTCGACCTCAATGCTCTCATCGACCAGGACGACGGAGGACTGGGTCTCATAGAGATAGTGGGTATATTTGGGGCTTGCGAGGAACGAAATCGCTCCCGGCTTGCCTTCTTCTATCTTAGCGAAGGTATGGACGACTGCGTTTTCATCGCCTATGACGCGTCCTTGTATGAACGCTGCGATTTGCTGTGCTTTGAATTCCATATAACTCTTTTTTGCTTTGATGATGTTGCAAAGGTAATAAAAAAATGGAGAAGAGCCCGTTTCGACCGCTCTATTTTCATTTTTTTGAGACTATCCGCGACACGCCAAGGCTGGCGCCAGGTAGGCGCGCGGCCCGAAGGCCACGCCTTGGCACACTACCCTACCGCGTTGATTTTCTCCAATTCCAGGGCCATCTGCTCCTGCAATTCCTTTGCCTTCTGTGCTGCCACCTCGGCGAAATCCGTACCATTGGAGGCATAGATGATGCCGCGGGACGAATTGACCAGCAGGCCACAATCGGCCGTCATGCCATACTTGCAGACCTCCTGCAGGCTTCCACCCTGCGCACCCACACCCGGGACGAGGAGGAAATGGCGGGGCGCCACCTTGCGGATGTCGGCAAACATAGCGCCCTGTGTGGCGCCGACCACATACATCATGTCCTCCTCGTTGCCCCACTGCTGCGAGGTACGGATGACCTTCTCGAACAAACGCTCGCCCTCGGTATCGGTGGTCAACTGGAAGTCGTGGCTGCCCTTGTTGCTCGTCAAAGCCAGGAGGATCACCCACTTGCCAGGATAGCCGAGGAAAGGTTTCACGCTATCCTCGCCCATGTAGGGAGCGACGGTCAGCGCATCTACGTTGTACTCTTCAAAGAATGTACGCGCGTACATAATAGAAGTGTTGCCAATATCGCCACGCTTGGCATCGGCGATGACGAAGTGGTGGGGGTAGTTATCTTTCAGATAGGCTACCGTCTTCTCGAAGGCCACCATGCCACTCACGCCCATGCTCTCGTAGAAAGCCAGGTTGGGCTTGTAGGCCACACAATAAGGAGCGGTAGCGTCGATAATGGCCTTGTTGAACTTGAAGATGGCGTCGTCCTCCTCGCGCAGGTGCTCCGGGAGCTTACGCACATCGGTATCCAGTCCTACACAAAGAAACGACTTCTTATTGAAAATCTGATTGACTAATTCTTTTCTGTTCATAATTTCTAAGCTATTCTGGTTGTGAGAAATGAGCGGTCGCCAACGGCCCTGGCCATTGGCAGGCTGGCTTACAGTTCGCTCTCTTTCAGTTTCTCGGCATTCTCCGCCACGGTCAGCGCATCGATCATCGGCTGGATGTTGCCGTTGAGGAAACCCTGAAGATCGTGGGTCGTGAAACCGATACGATGGTCCGTCACGCGCCCTTGCGGGAAGTTGTAGGTGCGGATCTTGGCCGAACGGTCTCCCGTGGATACCAAGCTCTTACGGCGACTGGCGATGTCGTCGATATACTTCTGGTGCTCCCTGTCGTGGATGAAGGTGTAGAGGCGGCTCAAGGCGCGCTCCTTGTTCTTCGGCTGGTCGCGCGTCTCAGTACACTCGATGAGGATCTCCTCCACCTCGCCCGTGTTGGGGTTCTTCCACGGATAGCGCAGGCGCACGCCCGACTCCACCTTGTTGACGTTCTGTCCTCCGGCACCACTCGAGCGGAACGTATCCCACTTGATGTCGCCCTCGTTGATATTGACCTCAAACTTGTCCGCCTCGGGCAATACGGCCACCGTGGCTGCTGAGGTCTGCATACGTCCGTTGGACTCCGTGACGGGGACGCGCTGGACGCGATGGACGCCACTCTCATACTTCAATACGCCATAGACGTTCTGACCGCTGACGGCAAAGTCGATCTCCTTGTAGCCGCCGACAGCACCCTCCGAGGCATCCGTCACGCTCAACTGCCATCCCATGCTGTCGCAATAGCGCTTGTACATGGCGAAGAGGTCGCCCGCGAAGAGGCAAGCCTCATCGCCACCCGTTCCCGCGCGGATCTCCATCTGCACATTCTTCGCATCCTCGGGATCCTTCGGCACGAGCAGGAGTTTGATCTCTTCCTCCAGTTGGGGGCGCAGCTCCTCGTTCTCGGCGAGTTCCTCGCGCGCCATCTCCTTCATGTCGGGATCGCTCTCGTTGGCGATGATATCCTTGGCCTCGCTGATAGCGTTGATGCAGGCGACGAAGCGCTTACGTGCATCCATGATGTCGCTGAGATCCTTGTATTCCTTCGTAAGCTTGACGTAGCGTCCCTGGTCGGCGATCACGTCGGGGTCGGTGATCAGGGTCGACACCTCCTCGAAGCGCGCCTCCAGGCCGTCGAGCTTCTCCAATATGTTGTTCTTATCTGCCATTATCTGTGGTAAATATCTGTTTGAGTCCGTCTTTGCTTACTCGTAGTCGAACTTGCCAAACTCTGACTGGATGGTCAGCGACCGCTTGCCCTCCTCGATATGGCCGACCACCTGTGCGTCGATGTTGAAACTCTTGCTGAGGGCGATGACCTTCTCGGCCATCTCCGGACGGACGTAGATCTCCATGCGGTGTCCCATGTTGAAGACCTGGTACATTTCCTTCCAGTCCGTGCCCGAGCAGTCGTGGATGATCTGGAAGAGAGGCGGCACGGGGAACATATTGTCCTTGACCACCCTGCAGTTGTCGCCCACGAAGTGGAGCACCTTGGTCTGCGCGCCACCCGTGCAATGGACCATGCCATGGATCTCCGGGCGCATCTCGTCGAGCAGGCGCTTGATGACGGGCGCGTAGGTGCGGGTGGGCGACAAGACCAGCTGGCCCACGTTGAGCGGGGTGCCATCGGCCGGGTCCGTCACGGCATGGTCGTAGCTCTCGGGGAACTTCTCGGCCAGGTATTTGGCGAAGACATCATGGCGGGCCGAGGTCAGGCCGTTGCTGCCCATGCCGCCATTGTAACGCTTCTCGTAGGTGGCCTGTCCCGTGGAACTGAGTCCGACGATGACGTCGCCCGGGCGGATGTTGGCGTTGTCGATGACGTCGCTCCTGCGCATGCGGCAGGTCACGGTAGAATCGACGATGATCGTCCTCACGAGGTCGCCTACGTCGGCCGTCTCGCCACCTGTGGGCCAAATACCTATTCCCATCTCGCGCATCTCAGCCAGCAGGTCGTCCGTGCCGTTGATGATGGCCGAGATGACTTCGCCCGGGATGAGCATCTTGTTGCGTCCGATGGTAGAGGAGACCAGGATGTTGTCCACGGCGCCCACACAGAGCAGGTCGTCCGTATTCATGACGATGGCGTCCTGGGCAATGCCCTTCCAGACGTTGAGGTCTCCCGTCTCCTTCCAGTACATATAGGCCAGGGACGACTTCGTACCCGCTCCATCAGCGTGCATGATGTTGCACCAGTCTGGGTCGCCTCCCAGCACGTCGGGGATGATCTTGCAGAAGGCCTGGGGGAAGACACCTTTGTCGATGTTCTTGATGGCGTTGTGGACATCCTCCTTGGCAGCACTCACGCCGCGCATCATATATCTGTTGTTCATATTGTTGTCTTTATCTATAATAAGGTAATTGAATCTCTTTTCTCATCACACCTGCCCGTTCCAGATATCCCATGCGGCGAAGGCCTGCAGGAGGAGCATCTCCAGTCCGTTCTTGGTCGTCGCCAGGCGCGCCTCACCCTTCTTCAGAAAGAGGGTCTGCTCGGGATTATAGACCAGGTCGTAGAGCAGCGTGTGGCTGTCCATGGCCTCGTAGGGCAAGGGCGGGTAGGTGCCGACATTCGGAAACATACCCATCGGGGTGCAGTTGACGATGACGTTGTACTCCTTCATCATCGCGGGCGTGATCTCCTCGTAGGTCAGGCAGCCCGGCTTCTTGGTCCGCGAGACGTAGCACGCCTCCAGGCCCAACTGGCGCACGCCGTAGAAGACCGCCTTGCCGGCCCCGCCCGTTCCCAGGACGAGGGCCTTGCGGTGGTGGGGCTCCAGGAGCGGCTCCAGACTCTTGATAAATCCGATGACGTCGCTATTGTAGCCTCTGAGCGTCACGTTGTCCTTGTCGCGGATCACCTTGATGACGTTGACGGCTCCGACAGCCTCTGCTTCCGGACTGATGGAGTCGAGCAGGGGCATCACCTGCTCCTTGTAGGGAATGGTGACATTGAGCCCGCGCAGTTCCAGCGTGGTGTGAACGATCTCCGGCAGCTCCTCGACGCTGAGGATCTCGTAGTTGATATACGTCGCGTCGATGCCCTCGTTCTCAAACTTCTCGTTGAAATAGTCTCTGGAGAAGGAGTGGGTCAGCGGATAACCTATCAGTCCGTATTTGTCCATAATAATTAATTGTCTATTTGGTTGCGAAATATAGCGTGCAGATGCCGAAGGTGAGACGCTGGAAGGAGGCTTCCGCGAAGCCCGCCCTCCGCAGGATCTGCTCCATCGCCTCGCCCTGAGGGAAGGCCTCGATGGTCTGCGTCAGATAGCTGTAGGCCTTGGTGTCCTTGGAGATAAGGCGGCCGTAGAGGGGCAGCACGGTATGGGAATAGATGGAGAACAGCTGGCGCATGGGAAAGCCGACGGGTGTCGTCAGCTCGATGACGCAGAGGTGGCCACCCTTGCGCAGCACGCGCCACATCTCGCGCAGTCCTTGCTCCAGATTCTGGAAGTTGCGGATGCCGAAGGCCGCCGTGACCGCGTCGAAGGAGTCGTCGGCCAGCGAGAGGGCAAGACAGTCCTCGCGCTGAAAACGGATCACGCTGTCGAGGCCCATGGCAGCCACCTTGTCGCGGCCCACCTGCATCATCCCCTCCGAGATATCCGTGCCCAGCAGTTCCTTGGGCTGGAGCGCACGGGCTGCCTCGATGGCGAAATCGCCCGTGCCCGTAGCCACATCGAGGATGCGCTTGGGACGGTAAGGGCGCAACTTGTCGATCGCCTTGCGCCGCCAATACTTGTCGATGTTCCACGACAGGCGGTGGTTCAACGTGTCGTAGGTGGGGGCGATGTTGTCAAACATCTCCTCCACCTGCGCTCCTTTCTCCCCCTGTTGGTAGGGATTGATTTTCTCTTGCTCGTACATGGACGATGACCGGCGTGGGCTGCTTACTTTCTCGTGGCCAGGAACTGGCTCACGTTGCGCTCGATGCGCGCGGCGATGTCGCCCTCCTCGGCAGCCTTGTCAAACTTCTCGCCCGTGATGTGCTCATAGAGCTCAATGTAGCGCTCGCTCACGCTCTCGGCATAGGCATCGGTAATCTCGGGCAGGGTCTGTCCCGGCTCGTTCATGAAGCCGTGCTCGATGAGCCACTGGCGGACAAACTCCTTGGACAACTGGCGCTGGGGCTCGCCCTTGGCAAACTTCTCCTCGTAGCCGTCGGCATAGAAGTAGCGGCTGGAGTCGGGGGTATGGATCTCGTCGATGAGATAGACCTTGCCGTCGCGCTTGCCAAACTCATACTTCGTATCGACCAGGATGAGGCCATGACGGGCCGCAATCTCCTGACCACGGGCGAAGAGACGGCGCGTATAGTCCTCCATGACGGCGTAGTCCTCCTCGCTGACGAGTCCCTGGCGGATGATCTCCTCGCGGGAGATGTTCATGTCGTGGCCCTCATCGGCCTTGGTCGTCGGGGTGACGATGGGCTCGGGGAAACGCTCGTTCTCGCGCATTCCCTCAGGCAACTTGACGCCACAGAGCTCACGGCATCCAGCCTTGTACTC
>OHLK01000268.1_pt1 | contig 13117 bp, 9 predicted proteins | sample 1569041 | NCBI WGS metagenome assembly OHLK01 (sample SAMEA3879573, study PRJEB24766) | human gut metagenome | biome: human-associated habitat; feature: feces | place: USA | collected 1985/1987 | reverse complement strand
CCGCACGGAGCGCATGGTCCTGCGCGACCGCAACCATCCCAGCGTCGTCTTCTGGAGTCTGGGCAATGAGAGCGGCGACGGCAGAAACCTCCAGGCCACCTATGCCTTCGCCACAGCCCACGGCGACGGACGCCCCGTCCATAGCAGTCCGTGGGGCAGCCAGGGGACGCCTTGTAGCGACCTCAACTCGCGGATGTATCCCACGGTCGCCGAAGCCCAGGACTACGCCCATAAGCCCGCCTATGGCTACGACCGCCCGATGATCTTTTCGGAGTATGCCCACGCCATGGGCCAGGCCGTCGGCAACCTCCAGGACTACTGGGACATCATCGAGCACCCGGACAACGACTATATCATCGGTGGCTGCATCTGGGACTGGGTGGACCAGTCTGTCTATCGGCCCTCAGACCTCCTGCGTGGCGTGCGGACGAAGAATGGTTTCCACAACTGGGTGGCGGGCTACGACTACAATCCCATCGAGTTTGTCGGCGACGGCCAAACTGACTGAGGTGAAGGCCGTCTATGCTCCTGCTGCTTTCTCCGACTGGGAAGCTGCGACGCGCTCCTTTACGCTCCACAACAAATTGGCTTTCTCTGACTTGTCCGCCCTCTACGACCTTTCCTATCAGCTTCTGCGTGATGGCTACGTCGTGGAGCAGCAGACGCTTCCTCTCCCCGCCGTGCCAGCGGGTGAGTCGGCACAAATCGCCGTGCCTTACCATAGCGTCCTCGACACAGGTGCGGAGTATGTACTCCACCTCTCCCTGCGTCTCAAGGCTGCCACCTCCTGGGCCGACCAGGGCTACCCCGTTGCCGAGGGCGAGATGATCCTGCAGCCGCGCGCGCCCCTTGCCGCCCACGAGGCCCATGGCGGGCGTATCGAGGCCGATGCGAAGCGCCGTCTCTACACCGGTACGACGCATGAGGGCAGGCCCTTCTCCCTCCAGTTTGACGACTCGGGCAAGTTGGTCTCATGGACCTTCGACGGGCGCGCCGTGATGGTGAAAGGCCCCGACTTCAATAGCCTGCGCGACATCGACAACGACCGCAGCCAGGAGTTGCAGCAGATGCCGATGGTCAGCGAGGCCGAGACGCGCATCGTCACTCAGGGTGGTGACGAAAAGGGCTATACGGTCACCGTGGAGGGCCACGCCGCCAACTGCCTCTACACCTCCCGCTACACGCTCTATCCTGATGGCGTGGTCGATCTACAGGTGGTCTTCTCGCCGACTGGCCCCACGCGCCGCCTGGGCCTGGGCATGGAGCTGGCAGGCTTCGACCAGGTGGCTTACTACGGCCGCGGTCCGTGGTCCAACTATGTCGATCGCATGACGGGTTCCTATCTCGGTCGCTACACCACGACGGTCGATGAGATGATCGACGAGAACGTCCATCCCCAGACCTTTGGCGACCACCAAGATCTGCGCGACCTCACCCTCGACCATGCCAACGGGCTCCGCCTCTCCGTGGCCACGGAGGGTAGGGTGGCCTTCTCGCTCTCCCACTACGACGAGCGACAGTGGTGCGACCCTGCGGACCAGCTTTGGCGCGATGCGACCCATTGGTACGACCTGGTGCGCAGCGAGACGGTCTTTGCCCACTTCGACGCCTTCCAGCGCGGTCTGGGCAACAACTCCTGTGGCGGCGACAGTTGCCTCGACCCGTATCTCTGTCCCACCAGCGGACAGCTCTCCTATACGCTGCGCTTCTCGCCCACCGTGCGCCAGTAACGCGCAGCTCTGTTTCATAGATCGAGCCTTCAGCTTTGGCCGATCGCTGTCTCATCCCCCACCGTCCCAATGCTTTGGTTGGTGGGGGATGTCATGTATTTGAGCTTCTCTATGTGGGGTCTGCTAATTTATCCTGCCCCAGCTGACTTGTGGCGAGGGTAAAACTCCCACGAGGTCGTCGATGGCGCTGAGAATTCTCTTTTTGAGGGTCTCCAAGCCTGTTTTTGCGAAAACGAGAACAAGAAGTCCCCTTAGGAACTTCCTTGCGTTTTTAGCGAAGAAGCAAGCTGAAGAAGTCCTGGTCAAGGCGCTTGCGGATCAAAACGAACAACTCGGGTACGAACACGGGCTTTTCCGTGAACTTGGAAAGCCCAAGCAGATATTGCATGTACGGATTCTCCTGGATGGGCTGGATGGTCTGGATGGTTTCTCGTCGCTCAAATTCTCCACATGCTTCATGATCAAGGCCCAAACAATCATGCGGGCGGGCTTGTTGCCTGCTCCGCAATGGTTGTTCCTCAGACGCTTTTCGTTTCCATCAACTCCTTCTATTCTGCGAGTTTTATCAGAAACACCAATGGCAAGCACACCGCCATCGGCATTAGCCATAGCCACAATGGGTACAGCTAATGCTTTCGGGTCAATCTGTATGCTCTTGCAATCGAATGTCTGACATTCTTTGCGAACCTGTATTTCTTCTATTGTCATCATTTCAAGTTATTTCTCTTGATGGATTCATCCTATGGACTATAATGATTTACAGGAAAGTTTTTCCATTATCAAAATAGAGAGGATGGCTTTTGTCTGTTAGAAACTGTGTCTGCAAATCCATTAGTTCCGAGTTTGCTCCCGTTACTTCCAAGTCTTTATCATATACGACATAGAAGTCAATAGAAAGCATTTGTTCTACATCTATGGGTTGCTCCGCAATGGATTGTGTCGTACATTTTGGCTTGATAATGTCATCAAAAGTGTGCCACAATTGAGCGATTGCGTCATTTGCCCTTTGGACAATAGTCTGATAGTTGGAGGACGTGACATTTGTTTTGAACTCAATCAGACACATTTCCTTTTCTGTCAGAAGCATACCATCACATACGCCTCCTGCAACAACACTTTTCCCAGTAAGGATTCGGTGATCAAGTGGTAGCAAAACAATCGTATTGTTGTTGGGATTTGTTGCAACGAAACACTTTGAAACAAACTCGGGTGCTACATCTGTCCAATCTGTATAGCCAAGTTTACTATCATCATAGATGTAAAGATACTCAGCGGAGCTTTTGTCAAAAGCATTAGCCACACCTAATGCGCCACAATATTGTAATGCGGAGCACAACCGGAGATTTGTTATGGCAACAGGCAAATTCCTATCTTGCGAGAGTCTTGGCATAGCACTGGTATAAAGAGTTAAATATTCGCATAATGTCACCTGACGCAGAATCTAATTCGTTCTTTGAAACAAGCCCCGTGTTAGGATTTATAGCAGATTGACAATAGCTTGCATCTGAAGAAGAGAGACGATATGCAGCTATGTCTTCTTCATTGATCTGATACTTCACTGGCAAAATGTTCTCTATCAGCCTTCTCTGTCCCGCACTCGCATTGGCATACGCCTTGGCACCCATAATCATTGTATTGACAATTGCCAATGAATATGGACTATGAGTAGTGAACACAAGCATATTTTCATCAGAGCTTGCATTGTTGTAAACCAGAGATTTGAGCACTTCCATCTGTGAACGAGGGAAAAGGTTTAATTCTGGTTCTTCAACTATGTTTACAAGCTGATTATATCTATTGGCATATGACAATTGGCGAATCATCATATCCTTGATACTGTCAGAATATTCATCATTCTGCATGATTTCAGCTACTCTTTTTTCCAATTTGTCTTTTTCTTCTTTAGAGAGCTTAATTTCCTCTTTGTCAGAAACCTTACTACTCAGAAACTCTGATACAATACACATTGGAAGGGATGACTGAATTCCACTAGAAGCATTAGTGAGTCTCACCTTATAGTTAGCACCATGAATCCAACCTGTATCATTCAAACTGTCATATTCAAAGCGTAATCCCTCAAACGGAAGATTATAACCGCTCTGAAAGAATTTCTTTGCATTTACAAACTCGTCAGAGAAAGTCTCACTGGAGTCTGGCAGCTCTTTCAAAAGCTTTGACTTATTCTCGGCTACGCTTACAATTGAACGTTCTGCTGGAACATACATTACCTTTGAGATGCCTTTTATGTCCTGACCTTTGTCTGTTACACAGAAATTCCCGTTCTCATACAAAAAATCGTATAGTTCTCCTTCAAATTTGATATATGGGTTCCCATTAACAATGAAGGAATCTATTCTATGATATGCACACAACTTTGTCTTGAACCTGTTATATTGCTCAAAGTATGAGAGTTTGTATTTCTTTTGGCTTAACACCTTCTCTAACCATTTAAACGTGGAGAAAAGTTTTGCGACACAACTTTTGCCTGTGCCTTGGTCTCCTATGAACAAGGTAACTTTCTTAAATATAATATCAAGGTCTTTGACGGGACCAAATGATTTTACTATTAAACGTTCGTTCATATGATTTTCTTTTTTGTATTCTTGCTTATAACGCTTTTGTCGACAGACGGAATTAGTACGACCAGATTCTTGCCATTGATATTGACAAGTGCCAACTTGTTTGTTTCGGGCAACAAGGATGTTTTACCACTGCCGTTAATGCCTGCCAGGATATTCACATCGTTATTGGCAACGAAGTGAACATCATATTTGCTCCAAAGACGGACTTTGACTTCTTTTATTATGGAGTACGGCATAATGTGTAGTCCTAAATATACTTTTGTATTTACCTGTATTGCATTTAGCAACATTAATACATACGCGTACAAAATTAATTGTTTTTCCACAGAATAACGAAGGATAATCATTTTTTCTATCCAGTACAGGTGTTTTTATATCGTTTTCTTCACTTTTATTCTCCGCAATAGACATTTTAACCCAAGTTTGACCCTTTATCAAATCGTGAATTTCTTGTTGTCCAATGTCTTATCTCAAGTGTTTATCGTTATTTGCCGGCAAAGATATTGACGTGCTGACTCAATTATCAATACAGGTTAATTGTTTCTTATAAAAAACTCACAAAAACAGAAGTTTTTTCCACCTGTGATAATAATTGGCACACCTTCATAATACTTTTGCCGCAACATTAAAGATACAGTTATGAAAAAGTCTTCAAAATATGAAAGCGCTGTAAAGGATGCGAAGACATTGGAATCCGTCATTCCGAAACAGCTTGCAGAATACACGACAAGGGCATTAAGTAAACTAAACGAAGCGCTTGGGGGCGATGTCGGTGGATATGTAGCAAACAGACTGCACATGAGCCATGAGGAACTGAGGGAAGCATTGGCCGCCGAGCAAATCGATGGTGTTGCATTGGCCATTTACAATATAGAGAAACGTGGACAGTCGGTAGTCATAGGCGACCAAACGGGTATAGGCAAAGGCCGACAAGCTGCTGCCATGATACGCTATGGACTGTTGTCTGGCTATCTGCCAATATTCTTCACCGACAGATATACCCTGTTCAGCGATATGTACCGCGACTGTAAAGCGCTTGGCATTAAGGAGGCACGGCCATTGGTGGTGAATGCAGGTGTGTCGGTTGTCGACTTTGACCATGTGGTTGAGCAGAAAGCGACATGTACGTCCGACGAGATATGGTCTCCCGCAGACGAAGAAGATAACGAAAAGTATGAGGCAGAGCGCATGGCGCTCTACCAGAAACAGTATGAGGTGGTGTACAAAGCTCCCAAGAAATCTGTCCTTCAAGAAATATTCATAAAAGGTGAACTGCCACAGGATGCCTTCGACTATCTCATGATTACCTACTCTCAACTGAAAGATGCCAAACGAGACATGACACGTCTCAACTTCCTCATGGCGTTGTGCGAGCAACATCGTGTGCTGTTCATCTTCGACGAAGCCCACAAAAGCAGCGGAGTGAACGCTGGCAAAGCATCGGTTATCACGCAAGGCATAAACATGATTCTTGAAGAAACGCCACAGACGCAATGTGTATTCCTTTCTGCCACTTTTGCCAAGCGCCCGGAATGTTTGCTCACCTTCATGAGACGCACGACCCTGAGTGCCTTGGCTACAGAAAACACGCTCAAGGATGCCTTGCACTGTGGTGGAGTGCCCATGCAAGAATACGTTTCGTCTTGTTTGGCTGCCGAAGGACAAATGATCAGGCGCGAGCACTCTGAAGAGGGTTTGCCTACTCCAGTCTATACATATCTTGATGAAGACTTCGACGTACATGGTGAGCAGTTTGATAAGGTAATGTTCTTCTTCCGTGAAATAGTAAAACTCTCTGCAATGGTTCGTACAATGGTTAATCATGCCCTTATGTACAACGTGCTTCTACCCTTCAACTGCTATCCCACAAGGGCACAACTTTTCTATATCAACAAAGTGTTGTTACTTTCCTTGAAAGCGAAAAAGGTGGCGCAAGCCGCCATTGAGAATGTAAGGCAAGGAAGAAGTGTGGTGATTGGCATGAGCGACACGCTTGAGTGTATCGTACAGGACGTGACAGCGAACGAAGACGGATCCGTTCGTGGCGACATAGCTGCGTTGTTGTTGCGCTTGTTGGAAAAGACGGTTTGTGGAAGCGGCTCTACCAACAATGCCAATCGACCTGTTTTTGAAATGGTAGAAGAATTGGAAGAAATGTCATTGAAGGCAGAAGCCAAAGAGATAAGCGACTACTACACAAGTATCAAGCAAGATATAACCGAAGAGGTGTTTCATCTCCCCGTGTCGCCTATCGACGTAATACGGCAGCTGATAACTGCCGAGAAGTTTGTTGCGCCCAATGGTGAATACCTAAACATCCGTTTTGAGGAATGTACGGGGCGAGCACACCAACTGGATTATCTCTCACCTGAGGGCGATGACGACTTCATCAACGCTGTCATCGGGTCAAGAAAGAAGCGTCACTCTAACCTCATATTCAATGATTTCCAAAACAACAAGTTAGACGTTATTCTTATCAATGCCTGTGGAGCTATAGGTGCAAGTGCGCACGCCATTTCCACCGCCGAGGTGCCAGAGGACCAAGTGCGCCAACGCAAAATGCTCATCGTGCAAAACGACCTTGACGTGAATATCGACTTGCAGAAGCGTGGCCGCATCAACCGAACTGGTCAACGTGTCGACTTGCCTCCATTGTATGAGTACATCATTACGGCCATTCCTTCGGAGAAGCGCCTCAATATGATGCTCCGGGCAAAGTTGCGGTCGCTGAGTGCCAACACTGCCGCATGGCAAGACCAAGACCGTGAACAAGCCGACTTTGTGGACATTGATAACAAGTATGGCAATGAGGTGGCAAAAGAGTATTTGTCTGAACACACAGAACAAGCTGTGGTCCTCGACCTTACACGCAACGTGACAGCAAGCCGACTGCTCGCACGGAGTGCCATGCTAAGTGTGGCGGCACAACAGAGCATCGTAGACGACCTGATATCGGGCTATACGACGCTTGAGGCTGAACTTCGCCGAATAAACCAGTGGGACCTGGAACGTGAATTCCGTGATTTCGAGGCCGACTTTATAAGGGAAGAACTTTTCACTACTGCCAAGACGAAGACAAGGCTTGGTGGGTGCTCCTATCTTACAACCTATAAATGCAAGCAAAAGACGTTTCCGTATAGCTATGAGACAGTGACTGAACTTTGCCAGAAAGCTAAGGCGGTTTACGGAAATCCATATAAGGAGAACCCTGCCTTACAGAAACAGGTAAAAGATTATTATGCCCACCGAGACAAAAATGCCCACCGCCGCTTCAAAGCACGCTGCAAACTGCTGCATGACGGTGCAAAACGCATATTGATAACATATTGTGGTGATGAGGAGTTGGCAGACACATGGTTGCAGAAAGCATGCACGCCTGTAGACAAATGGAGCTCGACAGAATTTGAAGATGTGAAAGAGCAGAAGCGTGCCAAGCGAATCATGCAAAAACTGATTTCGTTCTCTAATGAGTATAACCATCTGCTTGACGCAAAAAAGCAAGAGATGAAAAAATACGCAGAAGAAAGGAAAAGACTTGTCAAGGTATTGTCAAAAGCGGAAATAGGAAACGGATACGTCATCACTGAGAAAGTGGAGGGCGAGGTAATGCCACAAGATAAAATTAAAAGTGTATTGACAGACATACGATTTGGTAAAGATGAGCAATCCAGATTCCTTCCCAGTAAAGTGGAGTTTGTATTTGCATTGACAGCTGTACACACGGAAATTCGCATCAATTTGGTTCATAATAACAGTTGGAGTAATTACGATCGTCTTTGTGATATTTTTTCTTCAAGAGCTTGGCAGCCGAGTGCAAGCGTTTGGAACAAGGACATTGCGCTCTACAACAACAAGATTGTGGAGCGCAAGATTATCACCGGCAACATTCTTGGAGCATACGTTCATCCTGCCATCGCCGAACTGAAGCCTCGCTTCATATCCTTCTCGCTGAAGAAAAAGAAAGGTGGCAAGGCTCAAACGCAGATCGGATTACTCTTGCCTATGGACGAGTCGAAGGTAAGAAAAGCGTTAGACACGGTTTCTATTCCTCTACACGAAGGTTTCAAATATGCCACCAATACCAACACAAGTTATACGATAGCTGGCTTGGGGGTGAACTTCTCGTTAATGCCTTACAATGGTCCGATGTATGTAGTAAGCGTGAACGATAAACACTCCAAGGAGTTTGAAAAGGACAAGCGTTTTGACAGTATACGCTCTCTGTTCTTTGGCACTCCTATAAGTTCGATATACGACAAGGCAAAGGAAGACCAAGAACAGCCAGGCAAGAAAAAACGCAAGACGCTTATGCACTATCAGACTGGACAGTTGCCTTTCGAGTCGGAACCATTGCAGACCATCATACAAACGCTTGCCCAGATGGATGCTGTGATTGTCGTGCCTCGCGAACAGATAACTTACGGCGATGTGAAGGAACTCGAGTCGCGCTCCGAACGCGACGACAACGAGCCTTGGGATGTTCTTGACTGGAAAAATGCGGACGAAGTACCCATGCCTCCAATAAGACAGAGCCTCATGTTGCGTATATCTGCCCCTGTAGCCATGGGAGAACAGAAGGGCAAACCTGTGTTCAGACATTCCGAGCGCTATTGTCTTGCGCAAGAAACAATGGCCCTCGAAGGGTTGCCCATGCCTCATATACAGCGCAGCACAATAGATGCCCTGCGACGATGCTACATGAAATGGAAAGAATACTTCCGCCTTTCTGCATCAAGGGTTAGTCAACAGCAAGAGGTGCAACCCTCGCTCGTAGAACAGCGTAAGGTGTGCCGTGATTTGCAGCGTGTGATAGGGAACAAGGCATCTTCCGTAGAACTTGCCCCAAATGTCAAGGCTCTGCTACAAGACATTCTCGACAGCGAGTATCTGGACACCAACGGACTCTATTATGCAAAGTTCGAAGACGAGATGATGTTCATGTCGCCCGAAAAGTCTGTGGCACAGGCATTTCTTGATGCCTTGCCTTGCTCGGCTACACTGGATGGCATAAGGAAATGCATAGAAGACTATCTTGAAGACAAAACCGACATTATTAATTCACCCGACAAGTGGTAATATGAGCTATATAGGTATTATAGGTGCAAAAAGACTTGACGATAGCAATGCTTCGTTAGGTCTTATCGAAGCTCAAAAGAAGGCAGTTCAACTGCTTCGCTGCAGCACGGATATGCACATGATAAAACAGCAGACGGGTTGGGAAATGGGTGTAGACGGCAAATGGCGCTATGAAGTGGCAGACCCTTTCCACAATACTGTCGAAATAGAGGACCATCTGAAACGCCATTTTGGCGAGTCCATAAACATCAGCCTATGTATGCACGACATCAGCCTGCTCATAGCATACCCAGCTTTCGAACGGCTCAGTTTATACGCCAGATACACACCGACCAACAAGTTTTCAGGGTATTTCAATCCTTTGAGCTACGGCATGATGATTTGCATGGGAACGCTAAATTCTCCGTTCCAATACCAGACCGAAGGTGTGTTGCTGCATGAGGTGCAGCATCTTATACAGGAGGAAGAGGACTTTGCCCGTGGTGGAAACCTGTCACAAGGCAGAAAATGGTATTTGAGAATGGCTGGCGAGGTGGAAGCGCGAAACGTGTGCATCAGGCACTCGATGAGTTCTGAACAACGCCGCTCGTCGTTGCGGACAGACACGCAGGATGTGCCAGACGCTGAACAAATAATAAAGCTTTTGTAAAATTTTCTAATCGTGGATTTTTCAGTACCTTTATAGTTGATTCAAGACTTTAAAAGTATGATGTTTTATACGGTATTGTGAGTAGTATTTCATGTCGCACTTACGAGTTTTAACACCCAAAAGTAATCATTTTGTCTGAACTGAGCAAATGTTTTGTAAGTTAATTTCTTGGTTATCAATAACTTGTCTTAAATTAGCAGATCCTAAGTAATTACAACAATCTATGTGAGAATGCTTTTATCATTTGAGTCAAGATGAAAACTATGAGTTCTTCGGATGGTTACAGACACGAGAAGAAAAATCCGTCACGAAGGAGCGTTCCACTCCCTATCAACCGTTTTGGGTTAAGGAAATGGAACGCTCTTGGTCGATATAGCATGAGCTTCTGCAGAAAGCAAATCGGCGAAATGTGCTTGCCCTACTTGTATTTATAGACAGTAGTGTCTGCCAATTTCCACACATGGGTGGCATCTAATTCGTAGATGCTCTCGTTGTGTGAGAAGACGGGTAAGTATATTCCTCGCTGATATTCGTTACATTCAATGATGCTTCTTGTGGCTTTGTCTTGGAATGACATTCTATATACCTGCCAGGAGTCAGCTACGATGTGATATTCCATGTTGGGAGATTTCAGAATGTGAATGGTTTTGTCATTTTCCTTGTATGTTCCTGAATAGCTCAGGATATCCGTGGTCGTCTCATTTTTATTCTGCTTGGCCTTTCTTTTGGCCTGATGGCGCAGCGAGTTGTAAATGAAATCGTATAGGTTTTCTTTAAACCCCCACTTTTTCTTAAGGAATGAGGTTTTTTCTTCCTCGCTGATATTGCCAGAGCATGAGACCAATTCTCCTTTCCCCATCGTATAATTGCCTTTGTTAAATCTGATGTCTTTTCTGATAGTCAGGGTCAGATCTGGATTCCGCTCCATGGACTGAAAGATTTTTTTATAGCCCGCAAGTGCCAGGAAGCTTCTTAGTAGGCTGCGGAGATCAGAAGGGAACTCTTTGAGGTTTCCTATAGAGGTGATCTGACATTCGGCCACGGCTTCAAATGTTGGTAGTTGCTCTCTGAGCATTTTGACGTTTTCCATCTTTTTTAGGATCAATGATGTGATGTCTCCATACACCACGTCCACATCTGCCAGTTGGACGACTTGTTCCTTCAAGGATATTTGTAGGAAGAGGTCATCGTCTCCTTGGGGTACAATTATATGCTTTGTTTCGTACCCGATGTTTGACACTGTCAGCAGGCATTTGTCCGAAGAAACATCCTCTAAAACGAACCTTCCGTACTTGTTCGTTGTGCCTATCTTTTGAGAATGGTCCACGACAATAGTGGAGAAGGGGACAGGAAGGCCTAAGCTGTCCACCACCTCTCCCCTAATGGTCTTGCAGTACACTTGTAGTGATACGGTGAGCAAAATGAGAAGTAAATAGTATTTTTTCATATAGCTTTATGGTGTCATTGTTCAATCAGAAGGTGACATAGTGGCGCAACCGATCGATGGCTTCTGGCGGAAAGTCCTTTTGTAGGAGGCGGAGCTGGTCAAGGCTATGCAATGGACCTTTGAGCCTCCGATAGTCGCAGATAGCTTTGGCTTGGAAGTAGTTGATGTACGGGTGCTTGCGGAGTTGGCTCAGTGAGAGTTGGTTGATGTTGAGTTTTGTGATTTTCTCGCCCCAGAGGGTGAGGAAGGGGAGCGCTTCGGCGGGGAAGCCGTCAAGGTCTCGTAGCTGGCTGACGTTGTAGAAGCCACCTAGGCGGTTGCGGTAGTTGACGATGCGTCGTGCCCAGCCCGCCCCGATGCCTGGAATCTTCTTTAGAAGCGAGGTGTCGGCGAGGGCCAAATCGACCTGTTCGCCAGGTCGCAGCTTCACAGGATAGCGCACGGTGTCGCGGTCATACTTTTGGTAGGGCACATATTGGTCGGAGGCTTTGTACGCCTCGTAACGTTCGCGCGCTTCCTCCTCCCGCGATGCAAACTGTGTGTAGGCAGGCTGGTAGTCGTCGCCGATGCAGATGTAGGGCTCCAGTTCCTCATATTGCTTACGCGTCATGCCATAGAGACGTCCGAAGTCGTGAGGGGTACGGAAGACGCCGCCTTTTGCACGATACTTATAGACGGCACGGACCTGCCACGGCTGGAGACCGATGCGCAGTAGTTGAGTGCTGTCTGCCGTGTTGGGATCAAACGGCGACAGTTCTATCTGCCGTCCATCCTGCGTCTGATAGGCACGATAGGGAGGAGCCTGCCGTCCCTTTCCATATCCAGGTTGCTCTTCGGCAGCCAGACTGTCGGCTGCGGTGAGCACGGTCTCCCCGCCATCGTTGCCCGTCAGATAGATCAGGACGACAAGGATGGTAGCCAGCGCAAGGAGAAAAGTCAGCACCTTGCGGTCGGAATGATGGATGACGAAAAACTCAGAAAAGCGCATGGATGTGGTTGGTGTAGTCTATGAAAAATCCCATTCCCAGCCCCCGCATGAGTGGGGTAGGGAATGGGAAAGCAGGTCTTATCCTCTGACTGCCTCGATGTAGTTGCGTGCCGGGTTGGCATACATGGTGAGCAGTCGCTCGCGCAAGAACTCCTCGTCTTTGTTGGGAATCTTGATCTTGGCCAATTGGCTTTGGATATAGAGTTTGAACTTCCGCACATCGTCCTCCGTGTAGTGGTCGGTATGGTCTGTGCCGTCCAGCTCGTCCATAGCGATGTAGTTGTTGGGATAGAGGCGGTAGTTGCGGTGGATCTCGTGGTCGATGTGGGTGCAGATGGTGTCCAGCAAGTCCGACTTGCTGAGTTTCTGCTCACGGAGACCGTTGAGGTAGTCGTCGATGCAGGCTGCCACATGATAGTGGATTTTCCCCTTCAGTCCGAGGATGCCCGTGCGCATGCTGATGATGTCGTCGTACGGTCCCTTCTTCCAGTTGGGGTCGTCGCGCTTCAGTTGATACTCCTGTGCCTTGAGGAAGTCGCAGGGGTCGTATTCATAGCTGATGGCGAGTGGCACGATGTGGAGATTGACGAGGCGGTCGAGCACGTCGCCCTCCCCACCGAGGACCAGCATCTTCAGGATGCCCTT
>OHLK01000263.1_pt1 | contig 13254 bp, 10 predicted proteins | sample 1569041 | NCBI WGS metagenome assembly OHLK01 (sample SAMEA3879573, study PRJEB24766) | human gut metagenome | biome: human-associated habitat; feature: feces | place: USA | collected 1985/1987 | reverse complement strand
TATGTTTCTAATTATAAGTGAAATATATTTATTCTTATTTCGAACTCACGTTAATTTAGGTGATAGTGTATTGAAACAGGTTTATATTTATGGTAAACCGTCAGTGAAACCCAATGAGGATGGCAGTATACCTGCCATATCGATGAAAGCTGTAAATTTTTTGCTGTTGCCTGGCCAACCTATAAAAATTTCAGGTTCATTGGATGAATATAAATTGGAGGGAGGTTCCTTTTATGATGATTATAATGAAGTGTTGGAGGACTGTAAAGCATATAGTCATAAAATAGATTCATTGAATGTAGTCTGTATGGATATGGAGAAAAAAGGAATACCCGGAGATTCTATCCGTAAAGTTTATGCTTCAGCAAAAGAATGGTATGGAAATATTTTAAAAATAAAAAGTGACTATGTTAGGCAGAATCCGGATAAAGATGTATCAGTATATGTAATGTCACAGTTGACAAGGGACCAGTTGGGGGATGCTTTTAATGTTTTGACTGACCGGGTAAAGGAAGGAATGATGGCTCCTTTATATCAGAGAATGAGAGAAGGATATGAGAAAGAACTGGCTCGCGATAAAGCAAAAGAAGCAATGAAACCAGGTAATCCTGCTCCGGAATTTACTTTGAAGGATTTGGATGGAAAGAATTTTGACTTATCTTCTCTGAGAGGTAAATATGTAGTGCTTGATTTCTGGGGAAGCTGGTGTGGATGGTGCATAAAAGGAATTCCCGAAATGAAAAAGGCATATGAAAAATACAAGGGAAAAATAGAATTTGTAGGGATTGACTGCAATGATACAGAGGATAAATGGAAAAAAGCAGTAGCTGAGCATCAATTGCCGTGGATTAATGTACGCAATATAGGTGAACCGGATGTGGCGGTGATGTATGGAGTAAGTGGTTATCCCACTAAATATGTGATTGATCCTGAAGGGAAAATTGCTAAACAGGTAGTTGGCGAGGATCCCGAATTTTATATGTATCTGGACGCATTGATGAAATGATGAAAGGTTCCGGATAATTATGAATAACAGAGGTGTGCCATTATTTGAACACACCTCTGTTGTTTAATTTAGAATTTTTTTACGCGTATATGACAGTAAGGTTCTCCTCCCGTTTTATCGTAATAGTGCTGATGATAGTCTTCTGCTTCCCAAAATTTCTCGGCAGGGCGTAATTTGGTATTGACTCTATGACCTTTCGAGCGAAGCAGTTCGATGACCTCTTCAGCTTCGGATTTTTGTTTTTCATCCATGTAGAAAATCATACTCCGATATTGCGGTCCGAGGTCGGGACCTATTCCATCGGTTTGTGAAGGATCATGTATTTCAAAAAAAAGTTTGCACAAATCCACATAAGAAACCATGTCGGCGTCATAATCTACAAAAATAGCTTCTACATGGTGGGTCATGTGGGCTTTTACCTGAGTATATGTGGGGTTGGCTTCCGGACCACCTGTATAACCGACTGTAGTGTTTAGTACACCCGGAATACGTTCGAACTGATGTTGTACGCCCCAGAAGCATCCGGCGGCGAATATCGCTTTTTCTACTTTCATGTTCTTTATTCTTTTAAAATTGTATGCCAAATATACGGAATACCCTTTAAAACGAGAAACCTACCTTATGCTTTTTTTAATTAAACTAAAGGAATATCGTTAAAGATTCCTCTACCTTTGCAACCGGAATTAATTAATATAGAAAATCGGATGAAACAGATCGTATGTTATCTTATGTTGCTATGTGCATGTATGCAGTTGCAGGCGCAAACTTACGATGAGCTGATAACCTGTGCGTTGGATGCGGCAAAAAACGACAGTTTGACAAAATCAGAAATTTTGTTCAAACAGGCATTGAAGATGGATCCTGCCAATATGCGTAATGCTTTATTGTTTACTAATCTAGGAACGGTCCAGCGGAGATTGGGGAAAATAGATGATGCTATTGATTCGTACACGTTATCCTTGAATATTACTCCATATTCTGTTGTTACATTGCTCAATCGTGCTTCACTCTATTTGGAGAAAAATTTGTTTGACAGGGCTTATGTGGATTATTGCAATGTGATTGATATAGATAAGACAAATAAGGAAGCGTTACTTTTTCGGGCTTATATTTATATGCAACGTAGGGATTATAAGGGAGCGAGAATAGATTATAATACTTTATTACAGGAGGAACCGGGGAATAATACTGCACGTTTGGGCAGGGCACTTTTAAATCAGAAGGAGTTGAAGTATCGTGAATCTTTAGAAGATTTTAACAGATTGGTTTCCGATAATCCCAGAGATGTTTCTTATTTGAAAGCTCGCGCTACATTGGCTGTAGAAATGAATACGCCTGATTTGGCTTTATTGGATTTGGAGGAGGCCGCCAAACTGGCACCGGACGATGCGGAAATTTATGTGATGTGTGGTGAGATTTATTTAAGTCAGAAGAAAAAAAGAGAAGCGTATGTTGCTTTTGAAAAAGCAATAGAGTTGGGAGTTCCCCGACCGGAATTACAGGATAAGCTGAAAGCAAGTAAGTAAAAATACGAACAGGATTATTGTCAGACAATCATCATGCTTTTACAAGAGGCTGTCTCAAAATAGAGTTGAGATGGCCTCTTTTGTTTCATCTCCAATTGAAGTCATTTGGATTTTTCTCAAAAAAGGAGTTTATAAACTTACTTTTGAAGGTTTCATCCTTTCAAACTTTTTTTTTCGTTGCCATAAGCCCCCTAAGAGGCTACTTTTGCAAGATTATGTGCAATGGCCAGCAGGCCGAACTCAATTTCAACCTTCTTAAGCCCACGAAGATGGAACCTCTTGAAGTGCTTGTTGTTCTTGAGGTTTCCAAATACGGCTTCCACATCCTGCGGTCGCTGGCTGCGATATTTCAGGCCTTCATCAGAGAGCAGTTTTTCACGTTCCCTTTCCTTGATTTTCCTCAGACGATGGTTTACCTGCACAATTCTTTCCGACCGGCTTCTGTGACACCGGCATCTTAGCGGGCAGCCTTTGCAGTTACGTGCCCTGTATCTTGAGATGGTCTGCACAAAACCGTTGTCTGTTATCCGCCTTGCATCGGAGAGTCTTTCCATTCTCTGTCCCATCGGACAGTACATGCCGTCGGTTTCTTCATTATAATAAAAGTTGGCAGAGAGAAACGGGTCGTTCCGGAAGTTCCTTTTCTGTTCCTTATGAAAATTGTTGTACTTTATAAAGGTTTCAATGCCATGTCTGAAGGCGTACAGATAGTTCTCCTCGCTTCCGTATCCGGCATCACAGACAGATACGTCAGGGTATCTGCCGTAAAGGGAATGGAAATTATCCATATGCAGGGGATAGGTGGAGGTATCACCGGCACACTGATGGATGGTATAGTTCAGAATGAACTGTCTGTTGGTACTGATCTGGGGATTATATCCGGGTTTGAGCTGTCCGTTCCTCATGTGGTCCTCTTTCATGCGCATGAAAGTAGCGTCATTGTCTGTCTTTGAGTAGCTGTTGCGTCCGTCAAGTATCTTTCCCTGTGATTCATATTTCCTGAGCTGTTCGGGCCATGACTTCCTTACACGTCTTACCTTCGCTTTCATTTTCCTGTCTGCATCCACTCCGTTCAGGGCATCATCTATCTGGCAAAGTGCCTTTTCCACTTTCTCCGGAGTGATATCCTGATATGTGATGGGTGCGGAATCACGCAGTTCCTGCTTGGTGACGGACTCGGCATACTGCCATATCTCTTCAAGCTGTTCCGCGATTCTGGATATACGCGTATGTATGGACTTACCCCAGACGAACGTATAACGGTTGGCATCCGCCTCCATCTTCGTCCCGTCGGTACAGGCCACATCCAGACTTACAAAACCTTCCGCCACAAGGAACTTTACGATGGTGGCAAATATTGTCTTGAGTACATCCTTCAGCCGGCTGCTGCGGAAACGGTTGATGGTATTATGGTCAGGAGTCACATTGCCGGTAAGCCACATGAAGCGGATGTCATTGCGACAGAATTCTTCTATGCGACGGCTGGAATAGATATTACGCAGATAAGCATAGACCAGAATCTGAAGCATCATGCGAGGGTGGTATGCAGAACAGCCTTGGGGAGAATACCTGCGGTAAAGTTTTTCAAGGTTTATCTGTTCAATGATACGGTGAACAACCCGGACCGGATCGTTCTGGGGAATAAAATCGCCTAAACACGGAGGTAAAAGCAGATTATCGTTGGATGTATAACTTTTAAACATTATCTTTGGGATATTTTGACTTGATTCCCTAAGATACAAAAAATTAGGGAGACGGGCAAGTTCTGACTGAGCGAAGTTAGGACTTGCCCGATTTTTTTGCAAACACAAAAAAAGGCCGTCTCATTTTGAGACAGCCTCTTGTTGGTATATGGGAAGAATAGTTTTTCATTTCTTCAGTACCTTTTTTATCAACTCTATAAACTCTTTTCCGTATTTTTCTTTCTTATATTCGCCAATACCATTGATGTTGCCGAATGCTTCTATTGTTGTAGGTTGTTGGGTGGCGATCAGGTGCAAAGTCTTGTCGGATAAAACAATATAGGCAGGTATAGCTTGCTGGTCCGCCAGCTTTTTACGCAGTATACGTAACTCCTCGAACAAGTCCTTGTTTTCATTACCAAAAGTAACCGGAGTGGGAAAGAGTACCTCTTCCTTGGCTTTCTTTTTGCGTTTTTCCTTAGCAGGTACGAATTCTTCCCGTTTAATGACTACCAGCATGGCGGATTCTTTGCCGAACAATACTTTTTGCCCGCTTTCAGTTATTTTGAGGTGATTGTTCTCATTATAGGCTATTTCGAAATATCCTAGATTCAGCATTTGCAGCAGATAATCTTGCCAGTCGCGTGCGGGAATATCTCTTCCTGCGGCATATGTTTTCAGTTTGTCATAACCTTTGTCAATCAGTTCTTGGTTTGCTGACCCTTTCAATATGTCTATTAACATGTGAGTACCTATTTGTTGGTTAGTTCGGGCTATTGCACTCAAAGCTTTTTGTATAATGATTGTTCCGTCAAAGCGTTCGGGGGGATTACGGCACACATCACAGTTGCCACAATCATGGTCCATGGTTTCACCAAAATAGTTCAGCAGGATACGCCTCCGACAGATATCCGATTCAGCATATTGTTGCATCCGGTGTAATTTCTCTAAGTTAATTTCCTGCTGGCTGCTTTCTGTAGCGAATTTGGAAAGCATAACCAAGTCTCCCAGTGAATAGAACAGCAAAGTATCACTTTCCATACCATCACGCCCGGCACGTCCTATTTCTTGATAGAAACTTTCTATGCTTTTAGGAAGGTTATAATGAATAACCCAGCGTACATTGGATTTATCAATTCCCATCCCGAAAGCAATAGTGGCGCACACCACCTGTACACGATCATTTATGAAATCATTTTGTGCCTTATCACGCATATCGCTGCTTAATCCTGCATGATAAACGGTTGCACGGATACCTTGTTTCATCAGCATTGCGGCCACATTTTCTGTTTTGCTGCGGCTCATGCAATAAATGATACCACATTCATTTTTGTGTTTTTCTATGAATTCAAGAATAGTCCGCATCTTATCCTTTTGTTGGTAGCCTCTTTTAACTTCCAAACTCAGATTGGGCCGATCAAAGGAAGATATGAATATTTTAGGATCTTTCAAGGCCAATTGTTGTACAATGTCTTTTCGGGTTATTTTGTCAGCTGTAGCAGTCAATGCTACAATCGGTACTTTGGGAAACTGATTACGTAATACCTTTAATTGGGTATATTCAGGCCGGAAATCATGTCCCCATTGTGAGATGCAATGAGCTTCATCAATGGCAAATAAAGAAATTTGAATATCTTTCAGCAGGAAGTTTGTTTCTATAAGTAATCGTTCAGGTGAAATATAAAGCAATTTGATTTTTCCTTGAAGACATTCGCGACGTAGATTTATATTTTCTGTTTCATTATTGCTGCTGTTCAGTGCCCGTGCTGCAATTCCGTTTGCTTGTAAACTTTCCACCTGGTCTTTCATTAAAGAAATAAGGGGTGAAACGACAATGGCCGTACCTTCCATCAGTAAAGCCGGTAATTGATAACAGATGGATTTTCCTCCTCCTGTAGGCATTAATACCAAAGTATCCTTTTGAGCTAATATATTTTGAATAATATCTTGCTGTAAAGGACGGAAACTATCGTATCCAAAGTAGTTTTTTAGAGTTTGGAACATATCTGTTTGTTATTTTAAAATGTAATCGGTTACAAAGGTAGTAAAATCTTTAGATTTGGTAGGAATCTCTGCCTAATAATAGTAAATAAGATATACTTTTATTCATAATTCATTTGTTTTGAAATTATTGCTTAAAAGAGAGGTTGGTTATTGTAGATTGGACAAATAAACTTTTTTGCCACTTAAAAAACAAAGTGTTGTGATTATTTAAGAAATAAATTAAGCAAAAAAAGTTGCATATGAAAAAAACTTTTCCCACATTTGTCCAAAATTAGATATTTGCATTTATATAACTAACCAAACAACGAAAAATTAAAAGAAAAATTAACTGATGAGCGACGTGGAAAAAAAATCAGAAACCCAGGAAGCGGCTCCTAAGAAAAAACCGTATAACCTGAGAGAAAAGAAAGAGAAAAAGGCTGCTTACAGATCTCTGATTAGAGCAGAACTTGCCGATGAATTGTATGATAAGATTTTGAACATTGTAGTTGTTCAGAAAAAGTACAAAGACCCTAATTATTCAGCAAAAGACTTGGCGAAAGAATTAAAGACAAATACTCGTTATTTGTCAGCTGTAGTGAATTCCCGCTTCGGAATGAATTATTCTTGTTTGTTGAATGAATATCGTATTAAAGATGCTTTGCATCTTTTAGTTGATAAACGCTATATGGATAAGAATGTGGAAGAGATCAGTGCAATGGTAGGTTTTGCTAATCGCCAATCTTTTTATGCTGCGTTTTATAAGAATGTGGGTGAGACTCCTAATGGCTATCGTAAGAGAAATCAAGAAAAGAAATAAGAGCATAATTTGCTACATTATAATTAAGAAAAAGGAAAACAATTGTTTTCCTTTTTTTGTTTCGGCTCACGAATTATGTATCTATAAAAAACGTTAATTGTAGAAATGAAACAGGTTGGTTGCAATGAAGTAGATAAAAGCATGAATGAAATGGAGGAATTTGATTATACGGTTGAACAATTTGCCGACTTACAGTTACTTCGATATAAAGTGTATGGATTTGAAGAACTGAGTTTGAAACAAAAAAAGTTGATTTACTATTTGTCACAAGCTGCTTTGCAAGGCCGTGATATTTTGTTTGATCAGAATGGCAAATACAATTTGCTTATTCGTAAAATGTTGGAAACCGTATATACAGAGTATCAGGGAGATCGTACAGATGTGAATTTCGTCAATTTGGAAACTTATCTGAAACGCATATGGTTTTCTAACGGAATTCATCATCATTATGCTTCAAATAAGTTCGTACCAGGTTTCACTCCGGAATTTTTTAGGGATGCATTGAATAGTGTGGATGCATTGAAGTTACCTTTGGGTAAAGGGGAAACAGTGGAAGAACTTTGTGAAGAAGTCTTTCCGGTGATTTTTGATTCTGAAATGATGCCTAAACGTGTGAATCAGGCAGACGGGGAGGATTTGGTCCTGACTTCGGCTGCAAATTATTACGAAGGGGTAACCCAGAAAGAAGCGGAAGATTTTTATCATAATTTGAAGAATCCGGATGATATGATGCCGGTAATGTTTGGTATGAACAGGACGGAAAAGTACAAGAAAAGGTCTGGAGATCTGGAGGATTGTATGGGCAAGCCATTGATAAGATCATTTATTGGTTGGATAAGGCTCTTGGTGTGGCAGAAGATGCACAACAAAAAATAGTTATCGAAAAATTAATTCGATTTTATAAGAATGGGGACTTGAAAGATTTTGATGAATATTCTATTGCGTGGGTGAAGGATTTGGATTCACGCGTGGATTTTGTTAACGGCTTTATTGAAAGTTATGGAGATCCGTTAGGACTGAAAGCTAGTTGGGAGTCCATTGTGAATTTTAAAGATCTGGAAGCAACCAAGCGCACGGAAATCATCAGCGCTAATGCTCAATGGTTTGAAGATCACTCACCTGTAGATCATCGGTTTAAAAAAAAGGAAGTGAAAGGTGTGTCGGCCAAGGTGATTACAGCCGCTATGCTGGGGGGGGATTTGTATCCTGCTACAGCGATTGGGATTAATCTCCCTAATTCCAACTGGATTCGTAGTGTGCATGGTTCTAAGTCTGTAACCATCGGAAATCTGACTGAAGCCTATAATAAAGCGGCTCATGGTAATGGATTTACAGATGAATTTGTTTGCGGTGCCGAAGAGAAAGAATGGATAAAGAAATATGCAGATCTTACAGGGGATTTACATACTGATTTGCATGAATGTTTGGGGCACGGTTCTGGTCAGTTGTTACCGGGAGTAGATCAGGATGCTTTGAAAGCGTATGGATCTACGATAGAAGAGGCACGTGCCGATTTATTCGGTTTGTACTATCTGCCGGATGACAAAATGGTAGAGTTGGGGCTTACACCGGATGGAGATGCCTTTAAAGCAGAATATTATACTTATATGATGAATGGTCTGATGACCCAGTTAGTCCGCATCGAGTTAGGTAATATGGTAGAGGAAGCACACATGCGTAACCGCCAGCTCATTGCGCGGTGGACATTTGAGAAAGGTGCTGCAGATAAGGTGGTTGAACTGGTTAAGAAGGATGGGAAAACGTATGTGAAGATAAACGATTATCAAAAATTGCGCACTCTGTTCGGACAGTTGCTGGCTGAGATACAACGCATTAAAAGTGAAGGAGATTTTGAGGCTGCCCGTAAATTGGTCGAAAAGTATGCGGTGAAAATAGATCCGGTTTTGCACGCCGAGATATTGGCACGTTATGAAAAACTTCATCTGGCTCCTTACAAAGGTTTTGTAAATCCTGTATATGAGGCCGTGACAGATAAGGATGGAAATATTATAGATGTAAAAGTATCTTATAATGAAGGTTACGCGGAGCAAATGTTACGTTATAGCAAAGAATTTGCGAATCTTCCTTATAGAAATGAATAAGAATAAATATGGATGTACACGAAACAATAAAGGACATAAAGGGGCAATTCCGTTTGTTTATGAATGGGGTGGTTTCCCAAAGTATGCGTGAGAAGGGATTAGACTATAAACTGAATTTTGGCATCGAACTTCCGCGTTTGAAAGAAATAGCTGCTCGTTATGAAAAAAATCATGAAGTGGCGCAAGCTTTATGGAAAGAAAATATCCGTGAATGTAAAATTCTGGCGGGAATGTTACAGCCGGTAGAAACATTTTATCCGGAAATAGCTGATATATGGGTAGAAGATATGCGCTATCCTGAAATAGCGGAACTGACTTGCATGAGTTTGTTCCAATATTTACCTTATGCTTCGGAGAAGGCTTTTGAATGGATGGCCGATGAGCGTGAATATTTTCAGTTATGTGGCTTTATGCTGATGGCAAGGCTGTTGATGAAGGGAAATCAGCTGACTGAGCGTTCGGAAGCTGAATTTTTGGATCAGGCAATGGTCACTTTACAAAGCGAGGGAGTGCTGCCCCGCAAAGCAGCTGCTACTGCTTTGAAGAAGTTTGCCGTTCAAAGCAAGGAAAATGGCAAAAAGGTGAATCGGTTGTTGGCTCCATTAACCAAATCAGATAAGGTAGAAATAGCTTCTTTGGCTGGAGAAATAAAATTAGAAACAGAATATTGGCATTAAACTTTCATGTTATCATAAAAAGGCTTAACTTTGACGGCGGAACTGAAATCTGTGATGGAAGAGAATGTGAAAGATAAGGTAAAGCAGATCTTGACAGAATATCTGCAGGTTAACGGGCATCGGAAGACACCTGAACGATATGCTATACTCGATACTATCTATTCCATTAAAGGTCATTTTGACATTGATACGCTTTATAATTATATGGCAAATGAAGGAAAATTCCGGGTAAGCCGGGCTACTCTTTATAATACCATCATTCTTTTTATCGATGCAAAATTGGTTATTAAACATCAGTTCGGCAATTCTTCCCAGTACGAGCGTGCGTACAACAATGAAACCCATCATCACATGATATGTACGGAATGTGGCAAAGTGACCGAATTTCAGGATGAGAATCTGAAACAAGCCATTGCCAATACGAAACTGAAGAAATTTCATGCCTCGCACTATTCCTTATATATCTATGGTGTATGCAGCAAGTGTACTTGGGCCAAGCGTAGGAAGAAAAAAGATAAGTAACATAAAACGAAGAAACATGAAAGTAGATGTCTTGTTAGGTTTGCAATGGGGTGATGAAGGCAAAGGAAAGGTTGTCGATGTTCTGACTCCCCGTTATGATGTGGTAGCTCGTTTCCAGGGAGGTCCGAATGCAGGTCATACACTGGAATTCGAAGGCCAGAAATATGTGCTCCGTTCCATTCCTTCCGGAATATTTCAAGGAAATAAAGTAAACATTATTGGTAATGGTGTGGTACTGGATCCGGCTTTGTTCAAGGCTGAGGCTGAAGCTTTGGAGGCTAGCGGACACCCCCTGAAAGAACGTTTGCACATTTCAAAGAAAGCTCATTTGATTTTGCCTACTCACCGCATTCTGGATGCTGCTTATGAAGCTGCTAAAGGAGATGCCAAAGTGGGAACTACCGGAAAAGGTATAGGTCCTACTTATACTGATAAAGTGAGTCGTAACGGTGTACGTGTAGGTGATATCCTTCATAATTTTGAAGAAGTGTATGGAAAGGCAAAGGCACGCCACGAACAGATCTTGAAAAGTTTGAATTATGAATATGATATAACCGAACTGGAAAAACAATGGTTGGAGGGTATCGAATACCTGAAACAGTTCCATTTGGTGGACAGTGAACACGAAATAAACAATCTTCTGAAGTCGGGTAAGAGTGTGCTTTGTGAAGGTGCGCAGGGAACGATGCTTGATGTTGATTTCGGTTCTTATCCTTTTGTCACTTCTTCAAATACTATTTGTGCCGGTGCTTGTACCGGTTTAGGTATCGGTCCTAATAAAATTGGTAATGTATACGGTATCATGAAAGCGTATTGTACCCGTGTGGGGGCAGGTCCTTTCCCTACCGAACTGTTTGATGAAACTGGTAAGAAAATCCGCGATTTAGGTCATGAATATGGTGCGGTGACAGGTCGTGAACGTCGTTGTGGCTGGATTGATCTTGTAGCTTTGAAGTATTCTATCATGGTAAACGGGGTGACTCAGTTAATTATGATGAAGAGCGATGTGTTGGATGATTTCGAAACCATCAAAGCATGTGTGGCTTATAAAGTAAATGGTGAGGAAATTGATTACTTCCCTTATGATATTAGTGAGGGGCTGGAACCTGTATATGCGGAGCTGCCCGGATGGAAGACTGATATGACCAAGATGACCAGTGAGGATGAATTCCCGGAAGAATTCAATGCGTATGTCACTTTCTTGGAAGAACAGCTGGAAACCCCGATCAAGATTGTTTCGGTAGGTCCTGATCGTGGTCAGACTATTGAACGCTATACGGAAGAATAATAGAGAAGAATCTTATAAGATAAAAAAGAGATACTGTTTTCCTTTGGAGTCAGTTTCTCTTTTTTTTTGTATACATCTATCTGTTTCTATGTATATTTGATAAAATTGTAACATCTATAATGATACCCATGTAAGATAATATATCTTTCGTCTTTATCGTATATCTTTCCGGTTACTATTTTAAGATGTGTGTGGAGCATCAATTGTGCATTATTGCGTATTATTGTGTCAAATCGCGTCAAATCGCGTCATTCCGTCTGGGCTTCTTTCTATATTTGTCATCAATAAAAATATCGATATGGCATTACAAACAACCGGATTGGAATTTTTCTACTTGAGTGTGGATTTCTCCGAGAATGATAAAATATTGTTGGTGGAACAAGAGTTGGGCTACATTGCTTGTATTGCATTTATTGGCACGTATTTACCACAAAGGATGTCTTTGCTGTTGGAGAGAGGATAGGTGTCTGCTTTTTACTCGCAGATTGTCCGAAGGATGTACGGCCGATTATGTACAGCAAGTAGTGGATGCACTGTTGGAACGTGGATTTTTTAGTAAAGCCCAATACGAAAAAATTGGAATTCTTACTTCCGGAAGTATACAGGACCATTACTTTGAGGCGGTACAACAACGGAAGTGTGTAGAGGTGAGTACTGATTACTTGTTGATAGAGATTTCAAAATACAAGAATTTGTATGTGGACGGTAGTAACGTAGGCATTTCAACGGAAAATGTGGACATGAAAACATGAAGTTACAAAGTAAAGCAGGGCAAAAAAAGAAAAGGGCTCCTCTTCATTTTGTTCTCCAGAAAAGAAGAGGATTTTTGCGGAGAAAGAGACTTTTTCTTCTATTCTTGGAGATGGAAAATGCAGAAATACTTCCAGACCAGTTGAAGCTTTGCAGCAGTGAGGGATAGGAGATAAGATAGTAGGGTACTGTGATTATGGTGTGAGAGGGCATCCGATATGGCAAATATTAGCTGATATGCGTATGTCAGGTGGAAGGCTATACCAACTGTTAGCCTTTATTGGGGCGCGCCTGCGAGTTTGACCGATTAGAATTTAGTAGATTGATAAATACTGTAATTGTGTAATAAAGAAAACGATTGATCGTTTTATGGTTCATATAAGTAGAAAATAAATAGAATATTAAATAGATAATAGCCTGATTTTTAGAGTGCTGATTATGCTAATGGTAGAGTATAAGTAGAAAGTGACTAAAAAAATATTCATAATATATTGTGTATCAAGTAAAAGGGGGAAATAATATAAGTATGGTGGACTTAATGAATAGAGGAGAACGGTAAGCATAAGTTCTTTTGGAACTTAGTTCTATAAAAGAAGAAAGTACAAGAATTCATTTCTTATAAAAAACGCCTAAATATTAGTCGTTCCAAACGATATTCAACTGTTAAAAGAGTAATTTCACACAAAGGATAAATAGTTAAAGAAATAAAAAAACAAGATACTTTATTTGGAACAAGATATCTGAAGAAGAAAATGATTATCTTGACAATTTTCATGTATTTCACATCATTTTATACTAAAAATAAAATAATTACCTTGCATCTAACAAATATCACAACTAAACAATACTTATGAATAAAAAAATATCATAGACAAAAAATAATAGACTTATTCTTTTA
>OHLK01000259.1_pt1 | contig 13460 bp, 12 predicted proteins | sample 1569041 | NCBI WGS metagenome assembly OHLK01 (sample SAMEA3879573, study PRJEB24766) | human gut metagenome | biome: human-associated habitat; feature: feces | place: USA | collected 1985/1987 | reverse complement strand
GTGCGCCGCGGAATATGTATGGGAATCCGATGACATTGTTTATCTGGTTGGGATAATCGCTTCTGCCTGTTGACATCAATACATCGGGACGGCTTTCCATAGCATCTTCGTAGCTGATTTCTGGAACCGGGTTGGCCAGGGCGAAGACGATAGGATTTGCTGCCATGGAGCGAACCATGTCCTGCGTCAGGACATTGCCCTTTGACAGACCAACGAACACATCGGCCCCGTTTATTGCCTCTGCAAGCGTGTGTATGTCGCGGCGGTCGGTTGCGAAAAGCTTTTTCTGGGGATTGAGGTTCTCTCTGTCGGAGGTGATAACTCCCTTGGAGTCGAGCATGACGATGTTCTCTACCTTGGCTCCTAATGCTACATACAGCTTCGTACAGCTGATGGCTGCCGCTCCGGCACCATTCACGACAATCTTCACATCGGAGATGTCCTTGCCGGCAACTTCAAGTGCATTCTTCAGTCCGGCAGCCGAAATGATGGCAGTTCCGTGCTGGTCGTCGTGCATGACGGGGATGTCAAGCGTCTTTTTCAGACGCTCTTCTATGTAGAAACACTCTGGTGCCTTGATGTCTTCAAGGTTGATTCCACCGAAGGTCGGAGCGATTTTCTCGACGGCTTCACAAAATTTTTCCGGATCTTTTTCGTCCACTTCAATGTCAAACACATCTATTCCGCCATATATCTTGAAAAGCAATCCCTTGCCTTCCATGACAGGTTTTCCGCTCATTGCACCGATGTCTCCAAGTCCGAGGACAGCGGTTCCGTTTGATATTACGGCCACGAGATTGCCTTTGTCGGTATATTTATATACATCGTCAGGATGCTCCTGAATCTCAAGGCAAGGGTATGCAACGCCTGGTGAATAAGCCAGACTCAAATCAGTCTGGGTCTGATAGGGTTTTGTCGGTTTGACTTCTATCTTTCCGGGGCGTCCGCTTTGGTGGTATTCCAATGCGCTTTCTTTTGTGATTTTAACCATAAATGTATCTTTTCTTAAAATATTCTACTTTCTTGTCTGCAAAATACTTCAAATGCAAACTTATAAATGCCAATTTGTCATCTGTTCGTAAATCCCCTGCAAAGTTAAAAAAAAACTGTGCATTGAGACAGGCTTTTTCGTTTATTAACATTGCCCAATTACCTATAATATTTAGCATGATAAGGACTGCGGGCACATCGTGTTCGTAAAGAAGTCTTGTTTGGAAACATGTGGATTTTTCTTTTGAATATAACTCTCCTTGTTTGCCGGAATGACAACGATAAAGCCCCACATTATAGACCGTTTGGCTTCAATGTGGGGCTTGGTATCAATTGACGGCATTTGCCGTTTTTCAGTTTTTAGAGATCAAGACTTTTCTTGATTGCTGCAATCTTCTTGTTTGCCTCTTCGGTGCAACGTGCATAGCAGCCGGCGCACTTCATTTCACCCTTTACTTCAATATAGAACTTGATCTTGGGTTCTGTTCCGGATGGACGCACGCTGACTTTTGTGCCGTCAGTGCAGAACCACTGAAGAACATTGCTTGTCGTTGGCATATCAAGTTTGTGGGTAGTACCGTCAAGTCGCTTTTCTTCAAGAGTCTGATAGTCTTTCCATGTGCGTACTTCGCTGCCGCCCAGTTCCTTCGGCGGGTTGTTGCGGAAGTTTGTCATCATCTGCTTGATTTCATCAGCACCGCTCTTTCCGGGCTTTACTACATTCACTGTGAATTCGGCAGAGAATCCGAACTCAAGGTAAATGTCCATCAAGAGGTCGTAAAGAGTCTTGCCCTGGTCTTTTGCATAGGCGCAGATTTCCGCCAGCAGTGAGCATGCAGAGACTGCATCCTTGTCGCGTACAAAGTCTTCTGCCAGGAAGCCGTAGCTTTCTTCACCACCACCTATGTACTGCTGTTTGCCTTCCGACAAAGCAATTTCTCTTGCAATCCATTTGAAGCCAGTGTAGCAGTCGTGCATTTCCACATGGTTCTTCTTGGCGATTTCGCGGATGAGTTCTGTCGTGACGATGGTCTTGACGATAAACTCGTTGCCCTTCATCTGTCCTTGCGCAATGCGGTTCTTGATGATGTAATAGAGGAAAATCATGCACGTTTGGTTGCCATCGACGAGCACCCATTCGCCCTTGCTGTTTTTGCAGGCCATGCCCACGCGGTCGGCGTCAGGGTCGCTTGCCATTACGATGTCGGCATCAATCTTCTTGGCCAATTCAAGAGCCAAAGTCAATGCTTCACCGTTTTCGGGGTTCGGGCTGACAACGGTTGGGAAGTCGCCGCTTTTCACCATCTGCTCTGGAACGGTGTGTACGTTTTCAAAGCCCCAGAGCTTGAGCGACTGTGGGATGAGCATCATGCCAGTGCCGTGCAACGGGGTGTAGACAATCTTGAGGTCCTTTTGGCGCTGGATGCAGGCAGGGTCAATGGAAATCGTGTGTACCTTGTTGAGGTAAATCTCGTCAATTTCTTTGCCGACGATAGTGATCAAGTCTTTGTTGCCTTCAAACTTGATGTCTTCCACCTTCACCTTGTTAACTTCTTCGATGATGCCTTTGTCGTGTGGAGCAAGCACCTGTGCACCATCATCCCAGTATGCCTTATATCCGTTGTATTCTTTCGGATTGTGGCTGGCCGTCAGGATAATTCCGCTCTGGCAACCCAGATGACGGATGGCGAAAGACATTTCGGGAGTTGGACGCATGTCTTCGAAGAGATAGACCTTGATGCCGTTTGCCGAGAAGATGTTGGCACTTGTCTCGGCGAAGAGGCGTGAATTGTTGCGGCAGTCGTGGCCAACAACAACAGAGATTTCATCGCGGTCTTTGAAATTCTTGTTTAGATAGTTTGACAAACCCTGTGTGGCAGCGCCAACGGTATAGATGTTCATACGGTTGGTGCCAGCACCCATGATGCCGCGCAAACCGCCTGTTCCAAATTCAAGAGTCTTGTAGAACGCGTCAATCAGCTGCGTCTTGTCTGGGTTCTCCATCATGGCCTTTACTTCCTGCTGCGTCTTCTCGTCGTAGAGGGGTGAGGTCATCCATTCGCGGGCAACGGCCTCGCATTTTTGAATCAGAGTTTCTTGATTTTCCATATTATTGGTGGTTGATTTTGTGAGGGCGCTCTGGGATTGGCGCATTTGACGGGCTTGCCTCGTCACTGCGTTGTGCAGCTTTCTTGGCAGTGTGCTCTTTTTGATGGCCGTGCTTTCTTGGGTATCGTTGTCATCCAAGCGGGTTGCACCTTGTATAAGCGTGGCTTCAGAGTATTTGCGGCTTTGCCGGCAATTGTATGTCTTTTAAATGGTTGCGGCCAGAAGTCTCAGAATGTCCCTGTGATGTGTTTCAGTTTTGTTCCAGTGGAAGGATTTCTATCCAATATCCGTCTGGGTCAGAGATGAAATACAACCCCATCTCTTCATTTTCAAAGCAGACGCAATTCATTGCCTTGTGTGTGGCGCGTGTGGCTGCATAATCACCTGGAACGCGCAGGCAGATGTGAAATTCGCATTCGCCGAGGTCGTATGGCTGAGGATGTTCTTTGAGCCATGTCAGCTCCAGTTTGAAATCGCTGTTCTCGTTTTTCAGATAAACGATTTTAAACGCTCCGTCTGGCCCGTTGATTTCACCGCACGGCTCCAGGCCGAGAGCTTCGCGATAAAAGGCGATGCTTCGCTCAAGGTCGGTGACGTTGATGTTGAAATGGTCGAATTTCGCTGAGATTTTTGATTCCATGTGTTGTTGAATGATTTGTTGGGGCCGCTTTCTTGTATGGCCCAAGTCGTAGGCAAAGGTAGTATAAAAATGTGATATTGGCGTCTCCTACGAGAAGTTTTTTCTGAAAGCCGTAAAATCTTAATCAGTTGTTTGCAAACCTCTTTTGCCATTGTAATGTGTTGGGGTTTTGGCTCGTTCAGTGGCGACGCTTTATACAGTCTAAAACAGATAATCCAGAAATTACTTTATAAAGAATAAGCAGAGCCACACCTCAATTTGTATTGGGCGTGGCTCTGCTATTCTTTGTGTTTGTGATGGTGGCTATTTTTTCTTACTATCCTTTGGTTGCGTCAGTTCAATCGTGTAGCTGCGGTTAAGTCCGCTTTGTGATTTGGCTCGAATCCACAGTACGCGATCGGTTGAGAGGTTGGCGCTCTTCACCGCTTCATCGAAATCTTCGGTGGTGCGCATTTCGCGGTCGTTTACCTGCATGATGATGGTGCCTTTTGTTATGCCAGCATCCTTCATCTTGCCGCTGCGGATGGCGGATACAACCAGGCCATAGCGGAGGTTGAGTTCCTTCTTTTCGGCGTCGGTTAACGGACGGAGGGCAGCTCCCATCATGTCACTGTCAACAGCTTCGACTTTAGAAGTGGTACCCTGCACGTTGCGGAGAGTGACGGTGGCTTTGCGCTCTTTCTTCTCGCGCATGTATGTCACTTCAACTTTATCGCCAGGGCTAAGCTTTGATATCTGTTCTTGAAGCTGGCCCATGTTTTCGACCTTGTGGCCGTTGATGGCGGTGATGACGTCGCCTTCTTTCAAAACTTCTTCAACTGCACTTCCAGTGGTTGTCTCGGCAACGTAGACACCAGTGAGTGTGCCCAGATCAACGTCTTTGCCATCGCGTTCTTTCTTCTGGTCGATGTAGGCAGAAACGTCGTTGCCCTTGATACCGAGAACGGCGCGTTGCACAGTTCCGAACTTTTTGAGGTCGTCCACAACCTTGTTCATGATTGATGTCGGGATGGCGAAGCCGTAGCCAGAGAAAGACCCTGTTTGTGAGTACAGCATAGCATTGATGCCCACCAGTTCGCCACGGGCGTTGACCAGTGCTCCTCCTGAGTTGCCTGGATTGATGGCAGCGTCGGTCTGTATGAAACTTTCGATGCCGCCTGTTGCGCCAAGTCCTCGCGCTTTGGCACTGACGATGCCCGCTGTGACGGTTGACGTTAGACTGAACGGATTGCCGATGGCAAGAACCCATTCGCCCACTTTCAGGTTTTCTGAGTTGCCAACAGTAATGGGTTGCAGTTTGTCGGCCTCGATTTTGATGAGCGCCAAGTCGGTCTGGGGGTCAGTGCCGATGATGCGGCCCTTAAATTCGCGGTTGTCGTTAAGTTTCACAAGCAGTTCGTCGGCATCCTTCACCACGTGGTTGTTAGTTACGATGTAGCCGTCGGCCGAGAGTATCACGCCAGAGCCGGCACCTTGCCGCTTCGGAGTTTGGATTTGGCGCTGCTGTTGGCGGCCGCCGCCGTTTCCGAAGAAGTCGCTGAAGAAATCTTCAAACGGGTCAACATATTGGATGGTCTGCGTTTTGCTGTTGGTGGTGACCTTTATGTACACAACGGAATTGACGGAATTTTCGGCTGCATACGTCAAGTCAATCGGTTGGGCAACTGAGGCCTTTTGTGCTGTTGCTGGGATGCCGGCTCCGAGAAGGAGTCCGCCAGCAAGGATGAACAATGATAATTTCTTTTTCATGCTAATTATACATTTGTTTTTTAAGATTTTGCTTTCGGTTGGGGCACGTCCTATATGCGTGTCCTGTATGATAGGCCCCACGCTTTGGGGCTTGTTTTTAAAACTGAGCGCAAAAATATAAAAAACCACCATTAGTGTGTATGCTGTGTGTAATAAAAAAGATGGGCGAATCACCAAATTTAACATGGGGAGGAAGCGGCTTAACAGTGTTTTGAATATGAAGAAGCGGTTTTTCCTTTTCTTAGATGAGCGGTGTTTCATGCCCAATTGAGCGTTGCTGATGAACAGTATTTTTAGGGTGGGCTTTTCGTGTAAAACGGTTAGTCCGTGCAGGGTAATGTATAGCAGAATATAAGGCATCATATATGTATATATATGTATAAGGGTGACTGCACCATAAAGAGAATGCTTATTCGTTCTTGTAGAAAGTTGGTTGTATTGAAAATTTTTTTCGTTGGGGTTTTCTTTTGCCTGAGATGGTCGTTTCGGGGAAGTTTGTCTGAATATGTACTTATTTTGACATTTCGAGGTAGATGATATGGCGGTTCTGGGCTTAAATTTGTCAATGAAATCCTGTAAAAGACCATTATTGTATTGGATGAATGTGTGATATGTTATTATGACGTTATTACGCTGTAGTTGTAGCAAAATGTTACGTAGTATGGTATACTTCTTTACGGAAGTAATTTAAAATGCAATGTGCCTGCTTGGCTTGTGTAGCAAAAGGAGAATCGAAGCGTTGTTTTTTTACGGTATGTGGCAAAAAAATGTCATATTGTTTGGGTGGCACGGATAAAAGAATTATATTCGCAGACGTAAAACTCATTTATTCTACTAATCTAATCGTATCAGAAATGAAGAAATACAATTTTGGCGCGGGTCCTTCTATTCTCCCGCAGGAAGTGATGAAAGCAACTGCAGATGCTTGCGTTGAATTTCAGGGTATGGGATTGTCTTTGATGGAGATTAGTCACCGTACAAAGGAATTTCAGGCCGTGATGGATGAAGCGCAGGCATTGTTCAAAGAGTTGCTTAACATTCCGGAAGGATATTCTGTGTTGTTCTTGGGTGGTGGTGCAAGTTTGGAGTTCTGCATGGTGCCCTATAACTTGCTCAACAAAAAAGCTGCCTACCTCAATACAGGCGTGTGGGCCAAAAAGGCTTTGAAGGAAGCTAAACTTTTTGGCGAAGTGGTGGAAGTTGCTTCTTCAGCCGATGCTAATTACACCTTTATTCCAAAGGGGTATACGATTCCTGCTGATGCTGATTATTTCCATATTACAACAAACAACACGATTTACGGAACGGAATTGCATGAGGATTTGGATAGCCCAGTGCCTTTGGTGGCTGACATGTCCTCGGATATTTTCTCTCGTCCAGTTGATGTGAGCAAGTATGGCTTGATTTATGGTGGTGCACAGAAGAATCTCTCTATGGCTGGCGTGACTTTCGTGATTGTCAAGAATGAATTGCTCGGACATGTTGATCGTCCGATTCCGACGATGCTCGACTATCGCACGCATGTTGAAAAGGGCTCTATGTTCAATACACCTCCTGTTGTTCCTATCTTCTGTGCTTTGCAGACATTGAAGTGGATTAAGGCTAATGGCGGTGTTGAGGCAATGCAAAAGCGTGCCAAGGAGCGTGCTGAAGTGCTCTATTCTGAAATCGACCGCAATAAGTTGTTCCGTGCCACGGTGACGGCAAAGGAAGACCGCTCTTATATGAATATCTGCTTCGTAATGGCTGATGAGTATAAGGAGTTGGAGGCCGACTTCTTGAAGTTTGCTACTGAGCGTGGTATGTCTGGCATTAAGGGACACCGCTCTGTTGGTGGTTTCCGCGCCTCTTGCTACAATGCGATGCCGCTTGAAGGCGTCAAGGCATTGGTGGCTTGCATGCAGGAATTTGAAGCTCAACATTAAAAAATACCAGACACCATGAAAATACTTATTGCAACTGAAAAGCCGTTTGCTCCTGTCGCAGTGAACGGAATCAGAGAAATTGTCGAAGGTGCAGGTTATGAATGTGCTGTGCTTGAGAAATATACAGAAAAGTCGCAATTGCTCGAAGCCGTTGCTGATGCCAACGCACTGATTATCCGCTCGGATAAGGTAGACGCAGAAGTGATGGCGCATGCCCCTCAGTTGAAAATCGTTGTACGCGCCGGCGCTGGTTACGACAATGTGGATTTAGCTGCTGCCACTGAGCGCGGCATTGTCGTGATGAACACACCTGGGCAGAATGCCAATGCTGTGGCAGAACTCGTTGTTGGTTTGTTGCTCTTTACTGTGAGAAACCGCTTTGACGGCACTTCCGGTACGGAACTGATGGGCAAGAAAATCGGTCTCGTGGCATTCGGCGCTGTTGCCCAAAATGTGGCACGCATTGCTGCCGGTTTGGGCATGACTGTGGCTGCTTTCTCTCCGACAGGTCATCCTGAGAAAATAAAGGCTGCAGGATTTGAGGCATACGAGAGTCTGGACAAACTTTTCCAGGAGTGTGATATTGTCAGTCTCCATATCCCTTCTAATCCGCAGACTCAAAAAAGTATTGGTTACGACTTGGTGTCTAAGATGAAGAAGAAAGCCATCCTGGTCAACTCTGCCCGTAAGGAAGTCATTGATGAAGAGGGCTTGATTAAGGCCATGTGCGAACGTGAAGACCTGCGTTATGTTTCCGATCTCAAGATGGGAGCACATGACGAAGCCGTCGAAAAGTTGGGAGGCCGCTATGTGTTCACTCCTAAGAAGATGGGAGCACAAACAGCGGAAGCCAATATCAACGCTGGCTTGGCTGCTGCACGTCAAATCGTTGCCTTCTTTAAGGACGGTGTGACAACTTGTCAAGTAAATAAGTAATTCTATAATTCCACAAAGGGTTTCCTTGCATATCCCGTAAGTGTATATCTGATACGGCAATGTAGGGAAGCCCTTTGTGTTTACCATTAAAGGATCGTCTTCAAGACGGAAGTTCTTTTAATTCTGATAATATTCTAATCATGCAGGCAGGCGGCATCTCGTTTTCTGTGAGAATATTTTTGTGGCGTAACGGAGGTGTATTCCGATATGCTGCTGGGGAAGCGATATGCAGTATCTCTGTCTGGTAAATCTCAAAAAACATGCCTAAAGTTAAGCCTTTTAGAGGTCTGCGCCCACCGAAGGATCTGGTGGAGCAGGTGGAAAGCCGACCATATGACGTTCTCGATTCGGAAGAGGCGCGTGCTGAAGCCGGAAACAATGAGAAATCTCTTTACCATATTATCAAACCAGAAATCAATTTTCCGGAGGGGACAAGTGAATACGATCCTCGGGTGTATGACAGCGCCGCCGAGCAGTTTGAGAAATTTCAAAAGAACGGATGGCTGCTGCAAGACGAACAGGAGAATTATTATCTCTATGCCCAGACCATGAATGGGAAGACACAGTATGGAATCGTGTTGTGTGCGCATGTTGATGATTACATGAACGGCAATATAAAAAAGCATGAACTGACACGTCGTGACAAGGAAGATGATCGCATGAAGCACGTGCGCATCACCAATGCCAACATTGAACCCGTATTCCTTGCCTTCCGCCACAACGATGTCTTGGCGGAGTTGATAAAGAAATATGCGGCGCAGGAACCCGTCTATCATTTTAAAGCGCCTGTCGATGGCTTTATTCATCAGTTTTGGGTGATAGAAAACAAGGAAGACCAGGATGCCATCACTGAAGAGTTTGCAAAGATGGACTCCTTATATATAGCAGACGGTCATCATCGTTCGGCTGCCGCTGCGCGTGTCGGTGCGGAAAAAGGCGAAAAAGAGGGCAGGGGAGAGCACGATTATTATATGGCCGTGTGTTTTCCGGCAGAGCAACTTACAATCTTGGACTACAATCGTGTGGTTAAAGACCTGAACGGACTTTCGGAAGAGGACTTCCTGAAGGCTTTGGAGAAAAACTTTACGGTTGCTTGCAAGGGCGAAGAGAATTATCGTCCGCAGAAGATGCACGAGTTTTCATTGTATGTCGGTGGCAAATGGTACAGTTTGGAAGCCAAACCTGGAACGTTCAACGAAAACGATCCAATTGGGGTTTTGGATGTAGATATCTCTTCGCGTCTCATATTGGATGAAATCCTGAACATAAAAGACTTGCGGAGCGACAAGCGTATAGATTTTGTTGGAGGGTTGCGCGGTTTGGGTGAACTGAAAAGGCGTGTGGACAGCGGCGAAATGAAAATGGCGCTCGCTCTCTATCCCGTTAGTATGCAGCAAATCATGGATATTGCCGACAGCGGAAACATAATGCCGCCAAAGGCCACTTGGTTTGAGCCGAAACTTCGTAGCGGATTGGTTATTCATAAACTCGACTGAAAATCGGGGGCGAAAATCCGCTTGTATGGCAAAAAATCCACGAATAATTTTATTTTCAAGCGTATAAAAGCCCAAAAAAATATTGCTTTCAAAAAAAAATAGTATCTTTGCAGCCGCTATGACGAGTAACAATACCTTGCAGATAGACTTGTTTGCAGCCGCCCGCAGTGGGCAGAAGCAAAATTTTAGCCTCTCAGATTCGTTTTTTGAAGAAATGGATCAAGAGGAAATTGTTGGTGGCCAATTGCAAGTGACTGCATCTGTGAAAGAAAACGCTGGAGATTATTTTAGCGTTCAGTTCACGGCAAAAGGGGAAGTTAGCGTTTTATGCGACCGCTGCTTGGAACGCGTGGTTTATGACGTTGATGTCGAAGACGAAGCCTTAGTATATTTTGGCGATGGCGAACCCTCAAATGAGGAAGCTCGCGTGTTGCCACCGCGAATAAATGTGTATGACCTGGCGTGGGATGTATACGAGGCTGTTGAATTGTCTCTTCCATTGCAACGAATTCACCCAGCGGGCCAGTGTAATCCCGACATGGTGGAACACTTGAGAGCATTCGGAAGCGAACAAGGCGACGAAGAAGCCGAAGAAGCGGAATAACGACCATGGAATATTAACCAATTAAAGTATTAAATAGAAATGGCACATCCTAAAAGAAGACAATCTAAAACGAGAACTCTGAAACGTAGAACTCATGATAAGGCTGTAGCGCCTACGTTGGCTGTTTGCCCTAACTGCGGTGGCTGGCACATTTATCACACGGTTTGCCCGTCTTGCGGATACTATCGCGGCAAGTTGGCCATCGTGAAGGAAGAAGTTGCAGAGTAATCATTTATTCTTACTATTAAAGAGGAGGACAACGTCTTTTATCAGGCCGTTCTCCTCTTTGAGATTTAGTGTGCCACCCTTTCATCTGTCAGAAATGAGATTCGTCTGAGCGAAATGTTTCTGTGTTTTGGTATCGGGTGGCGGGCTGAAAATTAAGAAGTCTTCAAGTTATAATAATATATGGAAAAAATTAATGCCGTCATTACAGGCGTGGGTGGCTACGTTCCTGAATATGTGCTGAACAACGACGAACTTTCTCGTATGGTTGACACCAACGACGAATGGATTATGACAAGAATCGGCATTAAGGAACGTCGCATCTTGAATGAGGAAGGTCTTGGAACCAGCTATATGGCGCGTAAGGCTGTAAAACAGTTGCTGGAAAAAACTGGCACTGAACCTCAGGAAGTTGATTGCGTCATCATTGCCACAACAACTCCCGACTATCATTTCCCTTCAACGTCTTCAATCGTGGTTGGGCGTCTCGGTATGAAGAATGCCTTTGCCATTGATATGCAGGCTGCTTGCTGCGGATTCTTGTTTGCCATGGATGCTGCTTCAGGTATGATCCAGAGCGGACGCTATAAGAAAATCGTTGTTTGCGGTGCCGACAAGATGTCCAGCATCGTGGATTACACAGACCGCGCCACTTGCCCGATTTTTGGTGACGGTGCTGCCGCTGTTATGCTTGAGCCTTCTCTTGAAGAGGGCATGGGATGGCAGGATTCATTCCTGCGTGCGGATGGAAAGGGACTTCCTTTCTTGTGCCTGAAGGCTGGCGGTTCTGTTTGCAGTCCTTCTTATTTCACCATCGACCATCGCATGCACTATCTGCATCAGGAAGGCCGCACGGTGTTTAAGTTCGCTGTAACAAACATGAGCGATGCCTGTGCACTTATTGCTGAACGTAATCACCTCGACAAGGACAACATCGCATGGGTTATTCCTCATCAGGCCAATGTCAGAATCATTGAGGCCGTAGCTCATCGTCTGGAATTGTCTATGGACAAGGTGATGCTCAACATCCAGCGTTATGGTAATACCTCGGCAGGAACATTGCCTTTGGCTTTGTGGGATTACGAGAAGCAGCTTAAGAAGGGCGACAATTTGATTTTGACGGCCTTTGGAGCTGGATTCACTTGGGGTGCTGCCTACGTTAAGTGGGCGTATGACGGATCTAAGTAATTTACTTGGCCCATTCTTGACAAATACAATTAATAATTCAAGGAAGCCGAAGGTCATGGGCAAAACCATCGACTTTCGACTTCCTTGTCCTTTTTTGTAATGGCATCTTGCCGACAGGCGGGGCATGCTGTTGCACATTCTCAGAATTCAGATAAGAAATCTTGGGCGTTGCTTTGAAAGATGCCGTTTTTGTCGGCATCCTTTCCGTTTTCAGATGGACGCTTAAATTTGATTTCTTATAATTGGTGCGTCGCTTTTTTCTGACAGTCAGGAAGAAGAGCGTAGCACACCATGCAACTGGCAATGGAGCAGAGAAACGCCTCTGTCAGTACCAGTCACAAGAAATAAACACTAAAACAAATTTTGATTACCTGTTAAACAGCCATGCACAAAGCCGGTTTCGTAAATATCGTCGGTAACCCGAATGTAGGAAAATCAACGCTCATGAATCTCTTTGTCGGTGAGCGTATTTCCATTGCCACTTTTAAGGCGCAGACAACACGCCATCGCATCATGGGTATCATCAATACGGAGGATGCGCAAATCGTATTTTCGGATACCCCAGGGGTGTTGAAGCCAAATTACAAGTTGCAGGAGTCGATGTTGGCATTTTCCGAGTCGGCTTTGCAGGACGCAGACGTCTTGCTTTACGTGACGGACGTTGTTGAGAAAATTGACAAGAACAGCGACTTCCTGAAGAAGGTGGAGCATTTGAATGTGCCCATTCTCGTGTTGATAAATAAAATCGATCTTTCAAACCAAAAGCAGTTGGAATCGCTGGTTGACACTTGGCATGAGTTGATACCGAAGGCTGAGATCTTTCCCGTGTCGGCTTCTGCTAAATTCAATGTCAACAATGTGCTGGCACGTATCAAGGAACTTTTGCCAGATTCACCGCCTTATTTCGATAAAGACCAGTGGACCGACAAACCAGCGCGTTTTTTCGTGACGGAAATCATTCGTGAAAAAATCTTGCTATATTACGATAAGGAAATTCCTTATGCAACGGAAGTGTTGGTTGAGAGTTTCAAGGAAACAGACCAGCAGATTCACATCAACGCCCTCATTTTTGTGGAGCGTGAAAGTCAGAAGGGCATCATCATTGGCCATCAAGGTGTGGCCTTGAAGAAGGTGTCGACCGAAGCCCGGAAAACGCTTGAGAAGTTTTTCGGCAAACACATTTACCTTCAGGTCTTTGTCAAGGTCGATAAAGACTGGCGAAATTCGTCGAAGAGACTGGAGGCTTATGGATATAAACTTGATTAGTAAACATAATACAATATAACACACTATGTCAAAATTAGTAGCAATCGTTGGTCGTCCAAACGTTGGAAAGTCAACCTTGTTCAACAGACTGACGGGGACGCGTCAGGCCATCGTTAGCGATGAAGCCGGAACTACTCGCGATCGCCAATATGGCAAGTGCGAATGGGGAAAGCGGGAGTTTTCTCTGGTAGACACCGGCGGCTGGGTGGTCAACTCTGACGATATTTTCGAGGAGGAAATCCGCAAGCAGGTGATTCTTGCAACGCAGGAAGCCGACGTCATTTTGTTTCTCGTTGACGTGAAAAACGGAGAGACAGACTTGGACTTGCAGG
>OHLK01000246.1_pt1 | contig 14213 bp, 13 predicted proteins | sample 1569041 | NCBI WGS metagenome assembly OHLK01 (sample SAMEA3879573, study PRJEB24766) | human gut metagenome | biome: human-associated habitat; feature: feces | place: USA | collected 1985/1987 | reverse complement strand
TATTAACTTTAAGTAGTATAGAATATGGGAGAACTTATCGTTTTTATAGTGGTTTTCTATGTTATCGGAAAGATTCTGAAAGCTATATTCGGTGGTTTCAGTAAGAGTGATTACCATCATGACCGATAAATGGTGATCGGGTGTTTGCCTGCCTTGACTACAGGATACGGATTTGTATGTTTTTTATGTTTCTCTCCTTTTATCGGGGCTTTCCGATTGTCTGGTTCGTGCCGAAGGAACACCGTGAGATAAAGGTGGATTATCGTTTTCCGTAACATTATCAGGCTGGCAATCCAGACGACAAAGAGATATGTTATTATCTTTGCAACGGATTTTATAATAAAACAGTCTGACAAAAGCAGATATTATTGCCCGGATCGCACAGGAGACCGGAATAGAAAAGTCGGTAGCGACAACTGTAGTGGAGGCATTCATGGAGAGTGTCAGGGAGTCGATGATTGCCGGGAACGAGGTGTTCCTGCGAGGATTCGGAAGTTTCATCATCAAACAAAGGGCAGAGAAAAAGGCTCGTAACATTTCAAAGAATACGACCATCATCATCCCTGAACACAACATCCCTGCATTCAAGCCTGCCAAGACTTTTATGCACGAAATCAAATAAACATACAATTCACATTTATAACCGTCTAAAAACATAACACTATGCCAAGCGGAAAGAAGAAAAAAAGACATAAGATGTCTACGCACAAGCGTAAAAAAAGACTGAGAAAGAATAGACATAAGAGCAAGTAAGCACTTAGCCTTTCTCAAAAAGAGATGTGCCAATATGGAAAAGAGTACAAAAAGTGCGGCTTTGCTTATTGGCACATTTTATATTTTCAAACACAGGACATTTCCCGCCGTGTTTCCTCTCCCTCACAAGAGAAACGGCCTCGCCCAGCAGGGAGAAGCTGAAAGCTAATGCGGAGACAGACAACGGCAGACTGTCCAGAAATGCACTACAATGACAAGCGAAGTAATCGTAGATGTCCAACAAAAAGACATATCCATAGCACTTCTTGAAGACAAACGACTTGTAGAGTTTCAACAAGAAGGGCGCGCGGAGCACTTTTCCGTTGGGAATATCTATTTTGCAAAAGTCCGCAAGCTGATGCCAGGACTGAATGCCTGCTTCGTGAATGTCGGATACGAACGCGATGCCTTCCTACACTACCTTGATTTAGGCGTCAATTTCAACGCCATGGCGAAATTCCTCGACCTGAATGCCGACGGAAAAAGAAACGCGCCAATTCATAAAGCACTCGGACAACCGATTCTTGAAAAGGAAGGAAGCATCCAAAACACATTGAAGGTCGGACAAGAAATTCTTGTTCAAATCGTCAAGGAGCCAATTTCAACCAAAGGGCCACGATTGACCTGCGAATTGTCGTTCGCAGGACGCTTTCTCGTCCTCGTCCCATTCGGAGACAAAGTTTCCGTCTCCTCGAAAATTAAAAGCGGCGCAGAACGTGCACGCCTCAAGCAACTAATCCAAAGCATAAAGCCAAAAGGATTCGGCGTCATCATCAGAACTGTGGCCGAAGGCAAACGTGTTGCCGAATTAGATATGGAGTTGAAAATCTTATTGGGACGCTGGGACGCTGCAATCAAAAAAATACAGAAAGCCAAACAAAGCCAGCAAAAACTGCCTTTCCTCTGCTACGAAGAAACCAGCCGTGCCGTTGCCCTGCTACGCGATCTGTTTAATCCTTCTTACGAAAACATCTATGTCAACGACAAAAATGTTTTCAACGAAATCAACGACTATGTAGGACTCATTGCACCAGACCGCAAACACATCGTCAAACTCTACAACGGGAATGTCCCCATCTTTGACAACTTCTCCGTTACAAAACAAATCAAATCGAGTTTCGGACGAACGGTAACTTACAAACATGGCGCCTACATGATCATTGAACATACAGAAGCCCTACACGTTGTTGACATCAACAGCGGAAACCGTTCCAAGTCAACGGACGGACAAGAAGCCAATGCTCTGGATGTCAACTTAGGGGCTGCAGACGAATTAGCCCGACAACTACGACTCAGGGATATGGGCGGCATCATCGTCGTTGACTTCATTGACATGGCACTCGCCGAAAGCAGGCAAAAACTCTATGAAAGAATGGTTGAAAACATGCGCAACGACAGAGCGCGACACAACATCCTACCTCTTTCGAAATTCGGCCTCATGCAAATAACCCGCCAACGTGTTCGCCCAGCCATGGATGTAACCGTTGAGGAAACATGTCCGACCTGCGGCGGTTCAGGAAAAATCAAATCAAGCCTCCTGTTTACCGACACCCTGGAAAGCAAAATCAGTTTCTTGGTCAACAATCTCAACATCAAGAAATTCCGACTTCACGTGCACCCATTTGTTGCAGCTTATATCAACCAAGGCATCGTAAGCTTGAAGCGCAAATGGCAAATCAAGTACGGACTTGGAATCAAGGTGATTCCAAATCAGAAGCTTTCATATCTCCAATACATCTTCTATGACCAACATGGTGAGGAGATTGACATGAAAGAAAACAACGAAATGAAATGACTTTACGTTGGAAATAAAATTGAAGCGAAAATTCCGCTTGCACCAATCGAATGCAAACGAAGTTTTCGCTTCATTATTTTGAGGATGTTCTTAGAAATGGGATGAAGATATGCCGGAGCACCCCACAGGCTTATCCCGCACAGGCGTTATGCAGACATCGCACGACAAATATTCCGCGCAATGGAGCGACAAAACCCCTAAAACAAATAAGACACAAGTCGGGGCTTACTTAGTAATGTTGAAAAAATAACTTCCGCAATTTTGCCGTTGCCAAGTAATATTTTATATACGCCCCTGCCTTTTCGGCTCTTTTCGAACTTATTCTCAGTCACAATGCTCGCATTGCTCCTTCGAATAAGCTCAAAAATAGCTCAAAAATGCAGGTGCAAAATTGCGGAACTTATTCTTTCAACATTACTTATTCACATATTTATAGAGCTTTCCCCCCTGCCCTTTCGCTTCAAACACCCGGTCGTTCAGTTCTACAATATCCACCGTGTCGTGCGCATTCTCCATGCACAAAACCAAACGGCAATTATATATAGAGTATTGTCCCTTGATAAATTTGTCGAGTTGCGAAAGGTTGATCATCACGCCAAGACATTCGTCGTTGTTTCTTGTGGTCACGGCATAACGGGCAGTGTCTTCCCTGTCTCCATAAATCACTCCATAATGTCCCTCCCCTTCTTCGTCGCATGTGAGGGCAATGTCAAGTTCACGGCCATCGGAAGTCAGCAGCGTAAACGCACTTTGTCCAAAACCGTCAGCACGGCCGTATATCGTGCTATCTTTATTTGTCCAACAAGACAGGTCCTCCTTCACTGGAACGGCAAGAGAGTCAGAAGTATCCTGTTCCGCCTGACCTTTTTTACCATCTCCACACGCCACAAATAAGGCAAGAGAAGCAATCATCACAAAAGAAAAAATCTTCTTCATATTCAAAATTTCTATCACTATTAGTTTAACAGTCACCAGAGCAACTTGCTCAGAAAGATGGCAGAGATTACTAAGCGCCGACTTAGCAACTGCTAAGTTACACATTTTCACGCCACTCACATCAAAAAATCCGCTAAAAAAAACACCAACCTAAAAAAAATGCGTAACTTTGCGGCGTTTATAAACAACATATAAGTTCAACTATTTAATTAACCTATTTATTAACAATTTATTAATGGAGAATTTTAAGAACGTTGCACCTCTGTCTGACTTTGACTGGAATGCATTCGAAAACGGAGTCACTGAAAGCGCTCAGAGCAAAGAAGAGCTCGAGAAGGCTTATGACAAGACTCTTGGTAGCGTCAACGAAAATGACGTCGTTGAAGGTACTGTCATCGCTATCAACAAGCGCGAAGTAGTTGTAAACATTGGCTACAAGAGCGATGGTATCATCCCTGTCAGTGAATTCCGCTACAATCCTGAACTCAAGGTAGGCGACCAGGTAGAAGTTTACATTGAAAGCCAGGAGGACAAAAAAGGACAGTTGGTTCTTTCTCACAAAAAAGCTCGTGCAAGCAAATCTTGGGAGCGTGTTAATCAGGCTCTTGAGAACAAGGAAGTGGTTAAGGGCTACATCAAGTGCCGCACTAAGGGTGGTATGATTGTTGACGTATTCGGAATCGAAGCATTCTTGCCAGGTTCTCAGATTGACGTTAAGCCTATCCGCGACTACGATGTATTCGTAGGCAAGACCATGGAATTCCAAATCGTTAAGATTAACCAAGAATACAAGAACGTTGTCGTTTCTCACAAGGCTCTCATCGAAGCTGAGCTCGAAGCTCAGAAGCAAGAGATCATCTCTAAGCTCGAAAAGGGTCAGGTGCTTGAAGGTACCGTTAAGAACATCACTCCGTACGGTGTATTCATCGACCTCGGTGGTGTTGATGGTCTTATCCACATCACAGACCTTTCTTGGGGCCGCGTAAGCGATCCACACGAAATCGTTCAACTCGACCAGAAGCTCAACGTTGTTATCCTCGACTTCGATGAAGAGAAGAAGCGCATTGCCCTCGGTCTGAAGCAGCTCACTCCGCATCCTTGGGATGCCCTCGATCCTAACCTCAAGGTAGGTGACAAGGTTAAGGGTAAAGTTGTCGTGATGGCTGACTACGGTGCATTCGTAGAAATCGCTCCGGGCGTTGAAGGCCTTATCCACGTAAGCGAAATGAGCTGGAGCCAGCACTTGCGCTCAGCTCAGGACTTCTTGAAGGTAGGTGATGAAGTCGAAGCTGTCATCTTGACTCTCGACCGCACTGACCGCAAGATGTCTCTCGGCATCAAGCAGCTCAAGGAAGATCCTTGGAAGGACATCGAAGTTAAATATCCTGTAGGTTCTAAGCACCACGCAAAGGTTCGCAACTTCACCAACTTCGGTGTATTTGTAGAACTCGAAGAAGGTGTTGACGGCCTCATCCACATCTCTGACCTTTCTTGGACTAAGAAGATCAAGCATCCATCAGAATTCACTCAGATTGGTGCAGACATCGAAGTTGTAGTTCTCGAAATTGACAAGGACAACCGTCGTTTGTCACTCGGCCACAAGCAGCTCGAAGAGAATCCTTGGAACGTATTCAAGACTGTCTTCACTGAAGGTAGCATCCACGAAGGAACTATCATCGAAATGCTTGACAAGGGTGCCGTTGTTCAGCTCGAATATGGTGTAGAAGGTTTCGCAACTCCTAAGCACCTCATCAAGCAGGACGGCAGCCACGCTGAACTCAACGAAAAACTTCCGTTCAAGGTGATTGAATTCAACAAGGACAGCAAGCGTATCATCCTTTCTCACAGCCGTACCTTCGAAGACGCTCAGCGTTCTGAAGCACGCGCTGAAAAGAAGGCCGCTCGCAAGTCTACCAAGAAGGAAGAAAGCACTGCAGCAATCCAGAACCAGTTGGCTTCAAACAGCTTGGGTGACAACGATGCTCTCGCTGCATTGAAGGCAAAAATGGAAAAAGGCGAATAATTCTCTGAATTAACAGAATAAACCAATTAGCGCATCAATTTTCTGAACGGGAAATTGATGCGCTTTTTTTATTCCCTCTCATGAGAACTTACAACCGTCAAATCATATTCTGGGTCAGAATATTTTTACAATGTGATTCTTTGCTCCTCAGCCATTTTCTACTCATTGCTGACAAATAACATTAGAAGCATCTCCGCCTTCGTTACAGGGGCTTCAATTGACCTCAATCTCCAAACCTTACTTACCTCTTCATAGCCTTCACTTCTTCGGAGCCAATACCACCATCTTTACCGCTTGATTATATAGAATTATTTTCCTTTACACTAACCTGGTCGGACAAATCCTCTTCCATAAACTTGCCATAATCAGGTCTTCTATCAAGATCCTCATACACAGAATGCGCAAGCTTAGGGCAATACCTCCGTGAGGCTTCTACGTTGCGTTTTGAAAGGTATTCCCTCTTTGTTTTCCACTATCCATCTGCAACGAAAACGAACTAAGAGAGTACTACTATAAACGCAAGAAAGCCGCTGAAAATTCAGCGGCTTTCTTGCGTTTATAGTAAAATTCATCTTGGCAGCTTTATTACCCGCCAAAATTGTCGTACATAATACTTTCCGGCTCAACTCCAAGACCATCAAGCATACCGACAACGGCCTTTGACATAGGGCCAGGACCGCACATGTAGTATTCGATGTCTTCTGGGGCTTCGTGATCCTTCAAGTAGGTGTTGTACATCACCTGATGAACAAAACCTGCAGTGTACTTCACTCCTGCTGCATCTGCTGCAGGATCCGGACGGTCGAGAGCAAGATGGAAGTGGAAGTTCGGGAAGTCCTTCTCCAACTGATGGAAGTCGTCAAGATAGAAGACTTCATTCAAAGCACGTGCTCCATAGAAATAATGCATTTCGCGATCACGGCAATTCAATGTGCGCGTCATGTGCATAATCTGAGCACGAAGAGGAGCCATACCAGCACCACCGCCGACCCAAATCATTTCCTTCTTGGAATCGAAGTGCGGATGGAAATCACCATAAGGACCGCTCATGATCACCTTATCACCCGGTTTGAGAGTGAAGATGTATGAAGAAGCAATACCTGGGTTGACATCCATGAATCCGCTACGATCGGCCTTAAACGGCGGAGTGGCAATACGCACGGTCAGCATGAAGACATCGCCTTCTGCAGGATAGTTGGCCATTGAATAAGCACGCACGGTTGGTTCTGTATTGACACACTTCAAAGGGAAGAGGCCAAACTTCTGCCATGCCGGAAGATATTCATCACCAATGAGGCTCTTATCAATATCCTTGTCATAATCCATAGAGAACGCAGGAATCTTGATTTGTGCGTATGAACCTGGCAAGAAATCCATGTGGGCGCCAGCAGGAAGCTGCACCTTAAATTCCTTGATGAATGTTGCCACGTTCTTGTTAGAAATGACAGTACACTCATATTCCTTAACACCAAGAACCGAATCTGGCACCACAACCGAGAGGTCGCCCTTCACCTTGCACTGACATCCCAGACGATAGTGTTCTTTCACCTGCTTACGCGTGAAATGGCTCTTTTCAGAATCGAGGATATCACCGCCGCCTTCAACGACCTGGCATTTGCACTGTCCGCAAGAACCCTTACCACCACACGCTGAAGAAAGATAGATTCCGTTTTCAGACAATGTTGACAGAAGGCTTGATCCTTGAGACACAGAAATTTTCTCCTTGCCATTCAATGTCAGCGTAACGTTTCCTGACGGAGTGAGATAACGCTTGGCAATGAGCAAGATGGCCACGAGCAAAAGGATGATGACCAGGAAGACACCGATGCTCGCTATAATGAAATTAATGTTCATCGTTATTTGTGTTCTTTAGATAGTTCCTTAAATGTTTAGATGTCAAGTCCTGAGAAGCACATGAAGGCCATGGCCATCAATCCAACCGTGATGAATGTGATGCCGAGACCACGAAGGGGCTTTGGCACATCGGTATAGGCCATTTTTTCACGGATAGCAGCAAGACCAACAATTGCCAAAGTCCAACCAATACCAGAACTGATGGCATAAACAAGGGCATCGCCAATGCTGCCGATGGCTTGCGAACTGGTAGCAGGGTCCATCTGAATGCGCTGCTGCATGAAAAGACTGGCTCCCATGATGGCACAGTTTACAGCGATGAGCGGAAGGAAAATACCCAGAGCGCTATACAACGCAGGAGAGAATCGTTCCACAATCATTTCCACCAACTGCACAATACCTGCAATCACCGCGATGAAAAGGATGAAAGACAAATAGGTGAGGTCGATACCGAAAATGCCATCCTCAGACAGCACCTTGGTTTGGAGCAGATAGTCGACAGGGACCGTGACGAACAACACGAAGGTAACGGCGATGCCCAAACCTAAGGAAGTTTTCACGTTTTTGCTCACAGCCAAATAAGAGCACATGCCCAGGAAGGAAGCAAATATCATATTGTCCACGAAAATGGAGCGGACAAATAAGCTCAATGTATGTTCCATATTGAGATTTGTGATAGTGTTTGAGTTTGTTTTATTCAGGCTTCAAAGGCTGTTCCTTCGAAGCTGAAGAGTCTTACTTCTTCTCTTCTTTATTCATGGCCCGATGTACCCAGATCACGCAGCCAAGGAGAATCATGGCCATGGCAGGCATCGTCATCATGCCGTTGTTGACATATCCAGCATCGTATGCACACTGAGGAATGATTGGGAAGCCGAGCAATGTGCCTGCGCCAAAGAGTTCACGCACCGCGCCGATGACAACCAAGATGTAAGCATAGCCAAGACCGTTTCCGATACCATCGAGAAAACTTTCCCACGGTCCGTTCATCATGGCAAACGCCTCGAGACGTCCCATCAAAATACAGTTGGTAATGATAAGACCGATATACACACTCAGTTTCACGCTGACATCATAAGCAAAAGCTTTGAGCACCATGCTGACGATTGTCACCAAAGCAGCCACAACGACCAGCTGAATGATGATACGAATGCGGTTGGGAATGGTTTTACGGATGAGAGAAATGATGACGTTGCTGAAGGCCGTGATGACTGTTACAGAGAGTCCCATAACAATGGCCGGCTCCAACTGAGCGGTTACAGCGAGCGCCGAACAGATGCCGAGAACCTGTACAAGAATCGGATTGTCGAGGTTCAACGGAGCAAGAAACACTTGCTTATTGTCTTTTGAAAATAATTGACTCATGTGTATCTGCTTTTATTTTTTCAGTTTCAACAAATAATTCTTATACATTGCCAAGTATTCACGAAGCATGTTGGTGACACCATTTGAAGTGAGCGTAGCACCTGAGATGCCATCGCACTCCACTTCCGGATGTTCTCTTTTGGCACCGAACTTCACGACGGAAAGGTAATTTCCTTTTTCGTCCTGCAATTTCTGTCCCTTAAATTCGTCCTGGAAACTCTCCTCTGCAATGAGGGCGCCCAAACCAGCCGTTTCACTTTCGTGGCTGAAGAATGCACCATAAACGGTTTCGCAATCGTCGTTTACAGCAAGATAGCCCCAAATGGAACCCCAAAGACCTTTGCCAACGAGAGGGAGAACATATTTCTTCTCACCATTCACCTCACAAACAAACACTGGGAGATTCTCTGCTGAGATATCCTTACGCTTCACCGTGAAGCCGCCATCTGGCTTTACCTCGTCACCCTTTTCGTTAACGATGGGGTCAGCTTTAACTACCTGCTTATAGAGAGATTCCACCTCAGATTTCTCTGGAGTCAGATTCAGAGATGCAAGAATTTGCTTCTGCTGGTCAATTCGTTCGTTGGCCTCAGATGGTTCCTTCAGCGCAGAAGAAACAAAAGCCAGCAAGAAGGCTACAACGATAACCACGCCGCTGGCGTAAAGTACCGTATATGTATTGCTATTCGTATTTAATTTCATGACTGTGGCTTTATTTATTGTTGTTTAGCACGACGGGCACGCTTGCTGATGTTGCGCTGCACGAAGCAATAGTCGATAAGCGGAGCAAACATATTCATAAAGAGAATGGCAAGCATCATGCCTTCTGGGAAACCAGGATTGAGCACACGGATTGTAATGGCCAAAGCACCGATCAGGAAGCCATAAACAAATTTGCCGTTCTGAGTGCGAGCACTCGTCACTGGGTCTGTTGCCATAAAGACGGCACCGAAGCAGAAACCGCCAAGAACGAGGTGTTCATACCAAGGAATCTGCGCCACACCACTATCAAGACCTGAGATATTAAAGAGATAGGCCACCAAAGCTCCGCCCACGAAAACGCTGAGCATGGTACGCCATGAGGCAATTCGCGTCCACAACAGAATGAAGGCACCGATGGCAATGGCGATGACACTTGTTTCACCAATGGAACCTGGCATCAAACCGGTAATCATGCTGGTGAAGTCGGTCGAAATTGCATGACCTGAAGCTGCTTCACCAAGAGGCGTTGCCATGGTGTAAGCGTCGGGGGTCAAAGTTTTGCCAAGTCCGAACACAGCATCGTGATTAATCCATACCGTATCACCGCTCATCTTTGAAGGATAGGCAAAGAAGAGAAATGCACGGGCGATGAGAGCAGGGTTGAAAATATTCATACCCGTTCCGCCATAAATTTCCTTAGCGAAAATAACGGCAAAAGCCACCGCAACGGCCATCATCCATAACGGACAATCAACAGGCACAATCATCGGGATAAGCAAACCGCTCACAAGATAACCTTCCTGGATTTCCTCGTGCTTCCACTGGGCAACCACGAACTCAATGCCGAGGCCGACAGCATAAGAAACTACGATTTTTGGCAACATGACCACCAAACCATAGAGGAACATTGTCAGCATGCTGGCTTCCAATTCAGCCTGATGATAGTGCCAATAACCAATGTTATACATGCCGAACAACAATGCCGGCAAAAGAGCGATGACCACGAAAGACATGATTCGCTTTGAATCAATGGCATCATGAATGCTTACTCCAGTTTTAGAAGTGGCATTCGGCACCATCAGAAATGTTTCGACGCCCTCGAAGACAGAACGGAAAGCTTTCAGTTTGCCACCGTCTTCAAAATTCGGTCTAACCTTATCTAAAAATTTTTGTATCATAAATGTTGTTATGAATTTTAGGCATTTTCTTTTCTTAATATGTCGAGACCTTCACGCACGATACGCTGCAGTTCGAGTTTGGAAGAGTCAACAAATTCTGCCACGGCGAAATCCTCTGGAGCAACTTCATAAATACCAAGTTCTTCCTGCTTGTCAATGTCGCCCGTGATGATGGCCTTGACAAGATAGCTTGGATAAATGTCCATCGGGAACACACTCTCATATTCGCTGCTCATGATCATGTGACGCTGTCCGCCCTTGATGCGGCAGTCGAGGTCATATTTGCGCGACTTTCCGAAAAGCCATGAGAAGTAACTGTGGTTCGTTGAGAAATCTTTGAAGCGTGGGGCAATCCAGCCAAATGCTTCATGCACATCGTCGCCTTCCGGAATCACACAGATTTCCTTTGAAAATGCACCCAAGAACCCTTCAGAAGAAGATTTCTTTCCAACGAGCGGATTGCCGTTGATGATGCGTGCATGGGCGTTTGACACATCGGTCAATCCCTTCAGCACGTGCTTCAGAGGCGTACCGATCTTTGTTTCTACATACTGAGGCGCACTCACCAAAGAACCGGCAACTGCAACGCGGCGCGTCAAGTCAACGTGTCCGGCTTCAAGAAGATGGCCAATCATAACAACGACGTTCGGGTCGAGCGTCCAAACCACTTCTCCCTTGTTGACAGGAGACACATGATTGATCTGCACACCGACGTTTCCAGCTGGGTTAGGACCAGAGAAAACACTGACTTCGACATTCTTTGTCGGAATGAAAGAAGCGCCTTCCTGTTCTGGACAGATGCCCAAATGAACCTTTGCCAACTTTGAAAGCAAATTCAAACCGCTTTTAAACGCGCCTTCGTGTCCTTTAACGACGAACGAGAAGTCTGCTGCCAAAGGCATCTTGCTGAAAGCGGAAACAAAGATGGCTTTGGGCTTGTCTGCCGGCGAAGCCACCACATCATACGGACGCTGCATGAAGAATGCAAACAGACCAGACTCCAACAAGAGGTTCAACACGTCTTCGCCATTCATTGCGTCAGCGTCCACAGCACCAAATTCTTTGTAACTCTGCTGCTTATCGGCTTTAATCACGATATCGAGCAATTTTCTACGCTCGCCACGAACAATGGCGACAACTTCCCCGCTTACGGGCGATACAAACTTGATGCGTTCTGTCGCTTTGTCAATGAAAAGAGCATCGCCCGCCTGGACATGCTCACCTTCTTTCACTGACAAACGAGGAACGACGCCTGTAAAGTCTGTCGGGGAAATGGCATAGGTTTCTGCCAATTCTAAAGGCTGCATTTTCATAGCGGCCTCTCCCTTTAGGTTAAGATCTAACCCTTTTCTGATTTTGTACAACCGTTCCATATTATTAATAATCGATTATTTCGTCAAAAATTTCTTCTTACTAAATGCCTCATGTCAATGTGTACGACACGGACAATGATTTGTTTTTCAAGCACAAGACAGCATATCACCCACGCTTAAACGGGCATTAAAACGAAAACCAATTTCCAAAACATATTACGGGTTGCACCTTCTTCCGCCGCGATTCACGCGAGGAAACCGAAGGAGAATCATGGCCGTAACTGGAAATTGAACGCCTCTTCAACGCCCGATGTCCAACAGCGCTAAATACTGATGTCTTAAACTCTGCAAAGATATTGAAAAAACATGACATAATGTCCACACGAATACAAAATTACGAGCGTCTGAAGCCATTTGAAAGCATATTTCTCACTAACGATGTGCTTTGATGCCTTGCTGTTTGTGTGAACGACATACAGAGATAAAAAACTGCAACCATAACAAGCCAATTCAAATTCTATACCTTTTATCGAACGCGGGACGAGACACGACCGAACGCGGGGCGAGAGATGACCGAATCTGGGACGAGAGACGACCGAATCTGGGACGAGAGACGACCGAATCTGGGACGAGGCACAACTGCGTCTAGGACGGCGTTCGCCATAAAGTCGTGACTCTGGATTTTCTGTTTAGCACCAAACGTTTTCTACAGAGCAGGAATCATCCCCCATCAGGACGAGAGATGGGGATGGATTCGGCTTTTAGTGGAATCATGTAAAGACAAACTGGCAAGTAGGCATTCAACATTAGTCTACAATACCCATGCAGAAAACAGGAGTATCAGCGCAATCTCCATCTGCTGCCGTCATACACCAATTGGAGCATAACTTCTTCTGTCGCCCCCTTTTCATAAGTGACATTCAAGTAAGCCTCTGCCCCATTCCCCTTGTTGTATGGCACGAGTCGGGCAACTTCAACGCTTTTTACGTCGCCAGCCTCTTTTTTCTGGTCTGCCGCGTGTTGCCTCAACAAGACAAGCATTTGCGCTTTATATTCTGGCGTCATTTCCGCGCTCTGCATCATACAATCTATATATGAAGCATAATCTCCAGCCACATAGAATCCGTAGATTTGCTTTACGTCGTCGGCAGATACAAAATAAGGAGGAACGTCTGAAACAGACTCCTCCTTTAATTTGCTATCAGCACACGACATCATGAGCAACAGGTTCAAACCAATAACTGTCAAGACCTTTCTCATGAGACGTTTTATTTTTGTCGTATAAAAATATTAATGGGCGTTCCGCTGAAATTCCAACGCTCGCGAATTTTGTTTTCCAAGAAACGACGGTATGGTTCCTTGATGTATTGCGGCAAATTGGCATAGAAGACGAATGATGGTATCTGCGTCTCTGGAATCTGCGCACAATATTTAATCTTGATGTATTTTCCCTTGATTGAAGGTGGCGGATAAGACTCGATGAGCGGCAGCATCTCTTCGTTGAGTTTCGATGTGCTGACGCGGCGCTGTCTGTTTAAGAACACCTCCTTTGCCATTTCAAGCACCTTGAAGATACGCTGCTTCGTGAGCGCCGATGCAAAAACGATGGGGAAATCAGAAAACGGTGCCATGCGGCTTCGAATGGCATTCTCAAAATGAGAAATGGCTTGCTGAGATTTGTCTTCAACCAAGTCCCATTTGTTGACCACTACAACCAATCCCTTATTGTTTCGCTGTATAACCTGGAAAATGTTCATGTCCTGTCCTTCAATTCCGCGCGTAGCATCCAAAAGAAGAATGCAGACGTCAGAATTTTCGATGGCACGAATGGAGCGCATGACGGAATAAAATTCCAAATCCTCCGTCACCTTGTTTTTCTTGCGGATACCAGCAGTGTCAACCAAGAAGAAGTCAAAGCCGAATTTGGTGTAACGCGTCAAGATGCTGTCGCGCGTTGTGCCGGCAATGTCCGTGACGATATGGCGGTCTTCCCCTATAAAGGCATTGATGATGCTGCTCTTTCCGACATTTGGACGGCCAACGACAGAGAAACGCGGAATGCTGTTGTCCTCATCGTTACCATTGTCTTCTGGGCCCATTTTATTAAGAATTTCGTCCAAAAGATCGCCCGTTCCGCTTCCCGTTGCAGCCGAGATGCAGAATGGCTCGCCAAGTCCCAATGAATAAAACTCAGCTGAGTTATATCTGTCTTCGTTGTTGTCTGTCTTGTTGGCACAAAGGATGACAGGCACCTTTGTTTGGCGGAGAATCTTTGCAACCTGCAAGTCCAAGTC